>JADMIO010833414.1_pt1 | contig 126383 bp, 125 predicted proteins | sample 8958161 | NCBI WGS metagenome assembly JADMIO01 (sample SAMN16585339, study PRJNA669376) | soil metagenome | isolation source: Crop rotation soil | place: USA: Cullars Rotation, Alabama | collected 2011
GCCGCGACTTCAAGTCACGTGAATTCCAAGCTTCGGATCCCACTGTGCTGGAAAGAAACGCGCCGGCCAGGGGCCGGCGCGTTTCTGAATTCAAGCGATCAATCTATGCGCCGACGCCCGAAATGGTCGTCGTGCCGTTGCGGTTGACCGACCACGCTTCTTCCGTCGAGCGCGGATCAAGCGGGCGCTCTTTGCCGTAGGAAACGGTCGTGATGCGCGAGCCGTCAACACCGAGGCTGACGAGATACGCACGCACAGCTTCCGCGCGGCGAGCGCCGAGCGCAAGGTTATACTCGCGCGTTCCGCGTTCGTCGCAATTGCCGGCGATCAGTACACGGACTTGCGAATATTGCTTCAGCCAAGCGGCCTGACGAGACAACGTGGCCTGGGCCTGCGCCGTCAGCGTATATTCGTCGTAGCCGAAGAAAACGCGATGTCCCGCGTTCTGCTCAAGATCTTGCTGGCTGCCCGGGACGATGCTGCTCGCCGTATTTCCAGGTGTGCCATTGTTGCCGGTCGCGGCGACGTCAGGTCCTTTCGTCGCGCAAGCCGCCATAAGGACAAGCGCTCCCGCTGCGCCTGCTAACTTTAGAACCATTGTCGCATTCATGGTTTTTCCGTGCTCCACTTTGCCATTCACCCGGGCTTTGCGAGCGCGCCCCCGCGTTTAGCCCCTCAAGTACCCTCTTTGCGCCGCAACTGACGCGCAGCTTCGCGGAGTGTACCCCCGCAAGGTTGCGTTTAGTCTTATCGGTTAGACCACAAAGTTTAACCAATCGTGCGGACCGTAGCCGCAGCCGCTCTGGCGATCAAGGACGTCCGTTCCGGGCCTAGAATGAACTTTAAGTTACAGGTTCGGGCATTTCCGCGAAATCTCAATAAGGCCCGATTCTCTAAGTGAATCCGGGCTTTGGCGGTGATGCCAGCGATGACGGAGTCCTCAATGGTGTGAGCGAATTTTTTGGAGTCTCTCAACGAGGCCGCCAAACGAATCGCGCCCGGCAGAGCCGGGCGCGGGCCTTCGTGTACAAATCAATTCCCCGGCGCTTCTAGGGCAGAAGCGGCGACCACGCCGGGTCGGAGGCGTCGCCGGGCGTTTTCACACGGCGAAGATTGCGGCCTGTGAGATCGACCGACCACAGGGATGTGTCCCCGCCATTGCCGTCGCGGCCTGACGGCGTCTGCCGGTAGAACATGAGGACGCGGCCGTTCGGCGACCAGGTCGGGCCTTCGTCGAGGAAGCTCTCGGTCAGGAGCCGCTCGCCGGAGCCGTCGGGCCGGATGACGCCGATATAGAAGCGCCCCTGATACTGCCGTGTGAAGGCGATGAGGTCGCCGCGCGGGCTCCAGACCGGGGTCTGATAGCGGCCTTCACCAAAGGTGATTCGCTTCTGGCCGGAGCCGTCTGAATTCATCACATAGATCTGCTGCGAACCGCCGCGGTCCGAGGCGAAGCCGACGCGCTTGCCGTCGGGCGACATGGTTGGCGAAACGTCGATCGCGGGATTGTCGGTGAGGCGCGTCAGCTTGCGCGTCGCAAGCTCCATCTTGAAGACGTCGGAGTTGCCGCCACGCTCCATCGACATCAGCACCTGCGTGCCGTCGGGCGAGAATCGCGGTGCGAAGGTCATGCCGCGGAAGGTGCCGAGCTGCTCCTGTTCTCCGGTCTCGATGTTGAAGAGATAAACTTGGCCCGGCTTGTTATCGAAGAGGGCCATGTAGGTGATTTGCTGCTGCGTCGGCGAGAAGCGCGGCGTCAGCACTTGATAATTAAGGCCGTCAGTAAGCGGCGCAGGATTGGCGCCGTCCTGATCCATGATCATCAGGCGCTTCGTGCGCTTCGCTTTCGGCCCCGTTTCGTGAACGAAGACAACGCGCGTGTCGAAATAGCCTTCTTCGCCGGTAAGCGACTTGTAGACAAAGTCCGCAACCTTGTGCGCGGCGCGGCGCCAGTTGTCCGCCGGCGTCTTGAACGAGACGGCGCCGAGCTGCTCGTCGGCATAGACGTCCCAGACGCGCGTTGCGACTTCGATGCGGCCGTCGCCAAGCTCTTTCACTTCGCCGACAACGAGCACCTGAGAGTTGATCAAGCGCCAGTCGGCGAACCGCGGACGAACGTTCACGCTCGAAATGGCCTCGATATAGGCGCGCTGGTCGATGACCGAGAACAGGCCGGAGCGATCGAGGTCTGCCATGATGACGCTGGTGAGATCGCGTCCGATCGTCGCCGCAGCGCCGCCCGGCGTCACGAATTCAGGCACGGCAATGGGCATCGGCTCGATATTGCCTTGCGTGATGTCGATTCTGACGCGCGCCTCAGCAGCAGCGGAAAGCGCGGAAAGCGCCGCGAAAATCGATAGGAGCCACCGTGTCATTTTCGTCATCGTTCTACTTTCCGTTAGTTCGCAATCTCTCGAAAGTTAATATCCCGCAGCCTGTGTCGGATCGAAGTCCAGCTGCCACTCTTTCCAGTCCTCGTAGCGCTCTTGCGGGAAAAACGTATAGGGCGCGCAGGTGACAACGGCGCGAACCGCATATTGTTGCGCAACCTTCCAGAACTGGTTCCCGGACAGGCTAATTTGCAGCGCGTTGGCGACGCGCGGCGGCCCTCTGAGGGACCCGTCACGGTTGAGTTCAAACTCAACGGACACGATAAGCTTGTTCGCGTCTGGCGCGCCTGAAACTGCGGAGACGTTCCAGCAGCGAAGGATTGCCGCACGCATTTTTTGGATATCGCTCGCCGTCAATTTATCGCCCGCGCCGACTCGCTGCTGATCGCGGTCGCCTTGCACCGAGCTTTCTGACGGCGCTTCCGCTGCTTCCTTTTTCTTTTCCTTGTTCACGAGCGCCGACAGCTTGTCGAAGTCGAGATCGTCGGCCTCCTTTGGCTTCGGCTTTTCTTTCGGCAGCTCGGGCTTTTTCTCCGCCTTCGGCTCCGGCTTTTTCTCTTCCGGTTTCGGCAGAGGCGGCGGCTCGAGGTCCGGCGTCTTCGCTTCGAGCGGCTTTGGCTCCGGCGGCGAAATTTCTTTCGGTTTTGGAGGCTCGGGTTTTTCTTCAGGCGTCGGCGTTTTCGTCATCGCCGGAACGCTCGTCTTCAACGCGAGCTCAGCCTCTGAGATGATTTCAATCGGAACGTAGGGTTCGGATTCAATGTGCGTGCGGAAAAAGTCAGGCAGCTTCAAAAAGGCGAGCCCCAGCACGCAAAAATGCAACAGAATCGAAGCGACGACGCCGAAACGCATGGGTCTCGCACTCTTTCCTTTCGACGCTACTTCGGTTCAGGGTCGGTAACGAGCCCGATGCGCTTGAACCCGGCGGCGTTGATGCGGCCCATGACCTTCACAACTTCGCCGTAGGAACGCGACTGATCGCCGCGAATGTAGATGCGCTGGTCGTAGCCCGCGGTAGAAATGGCCTCGAGACGCGGCACCAGGGTATCGATGTCGACCGGCGTCTCCTGCACATAAATGACGCCGTCGCCGGCGACAGTGACGGTGAGCGGCTCACCCTGATCCGGAATCGGCTTTGCGGCCGTCTCGGGAAGGTCAACGCTGACGCCGACCGTCAACAACGGCGCCGCCACCATGAACACGATCAACAACACGAGCATGACGTCGACCAGCGGCGTCACGTTGATCTCCGCCATTGGCCGCGTTCGGCCAGGGCGATGGCGGCCGCCGGCGGTCGTTGAGCCTGTGATGCCGACGGCCATTAGCGCGACCTTTCGTCAAGCTGGCGCGACAGGATCGCGGAGAACTCGTCCGAAAAGCCTTGCAGGCGCACGGCGAAGGAATTGAGCGCCGCTGAATAGCGATTGTAGCCAATGACCGCCGGGATGGCCGCGACGAGGCCGAGCGCGGTCGCAAAGAGCGCTTCAGCGATGCCCGGCGCGACTACTGCGAGGTTCGTGTCCTTCGTCACCGCAATCGCCTGGAACGAGGTCATGATGCCCCAGACCGTGCCAAGGAGACCGATGAAGGGCGCCGCCGAACCGATCGTGGCGAGAATGCCGAGGCTGCGCTCGGCGACTTCAAGCTCGCGCGAAACGGCGACGTTCATGACTTTGTCGATGCGCTCCTTGGCGCCGGCGACCAGAGCGTCGGTTCTGCCGGCGTCCTTCGCCCGCATCCATTCGGTGATGCCCGCGGAGAAGACGCGCGCCATTGGATGGTCGGCGCGGTCGCCAAGTTTCCTGTGGAGTTCGTCGAGCGGGCGGCCGGACCAGAACTGGTCCTCAAACTTTTTCGAGCGCGTCTTGAGGCGGCCGAACAACATCGATTTGTCGATGATGATCGCCCACGACCACACCGACGCGATCGCGAGAATTCCCATCACGATTTTGACGACGAGCCCCGCGCTCACAAAGAGGCTCATCAGGCTGAATTCGCCGCCAAGACCGCCGGCTGCCGCTGCCGCGACTTCTGTTTCCATGACCTTAAATTCCCCTGCACTCGCCCGCCGCGGGGCCCTACAGCTACGCTTCTCTATCGCGGCGTCGTCCGCCTTATCGCGATGTTCGCCATCGTTACCATCGCGCCCGGGGGGTTTGATAGCCTGTTCGCCGTGAATTGCTCACGGAAAATGGGCGATTCCGAGGCCAGCCGCTAAATCAAAAACACCTGCGCCCCGCTTTACGATCCATCGGTTAAGCATCTGGCCGTTGCGGATTTTTAATGCGCCGGATTGGCTGCGAACGCCCCCGCAGCGCCCTGCCGCTTCAAGGCGAGCATCGGCTTCTCAATCAACCGCCAGCTTAGGACCGCAATAAGGAATGCTCCCGGCAGGGCGATCGTGAAGTTTGCAAGGGCGCTCTCTGGCGCAAGCCAGGACTGCACGAGTTGCTGCACCGGCCACCCCCAAAGGTAGAGGCCATAAGAAAAATCGCCGAAACGGCCTGCCCGCTTCACTGCTCCCAGAGGCGCAAAGGCCGCAAAGAGGACGAGATAAGTTCCGCAAATCGCGAAGGCGGGAGCAAGACCGTTTGTCAGGGTGGCGCCGATGAGGCCTGCGGCCGCGAGCGCGGCAAGTCGTCCATCCAGAGGAATTCTTTCAGAGGCGAGGGCTGCGACTGCGCCAGCGAAGAAAGAAGGCCCCAGCAACGCAAGCTTGAAGATGAAGTTTGCTTCGGTGCTCGCGCCCTGAAGCGACGGGAATGTCGAGACGAAAAGCAGCGCGATTATCAATGCCGCACAGACAGGAGGTTTCAGCAAACGGCTCCCGCCGAGAATTGCGACAAGCACGTAGCAGGTCGCTTCGAAAGCGAGCGTCCACAGAGGCGCATTAGCCTGATGGAAGGAGGCGGCGTCGAAAACACCCGGCAATGCCTGCTGCGAGTTAATGAAGACCGCGTTCAGAAGGAACGCATACACGCCGCTCTCACCGAAATAGTCGCGCGCCGTCATCGACGTGGCGAGGGGGCCGACGAAAAAAGCCAGCGCAAAGACGACAACGAAAAGCGCAGGCAGAATGCGAAGCGCACGCTTCCAGAAGAATTGCGCGACATCCGGCGCCGACTGCCAGCTCTTCGTAATGAGAAAGCCGCTGACCGCGAAGAAAATGAGCACGGCGAGCTCGCCGAGGCTGATCTGACGGGAAAGAACTTCGAGCGGCTCGTTGTCGCGGGAGCCGTCAGCGAATTCGAAGGAATGCGAAAAGATGACGAGCGCGGCCGCAAAGAGACGGATGGCGTCGAAATTGTTGCCGGCCGTCTTTGATTGCGACCAGGCGTCGGCAAGCGTCCGCACGCGCTTCTCCCGCGATGTCCTTCGCGCGAAGGCTAGAGAGCCGGCGTTAAGGAATGCTTCACCAGCGCGCCTAGCGCCTCAAAGCCTAAGCTTGGCCCAGCTGAAATTTTTCGAGGACGTCGGCTGGAAGCCGTCTTGGCTTCCCGTCAAGGCTCATGCAAGCGATCTCGACCTCGGCGGTCGCGAGCTCAGCCTCGCCGCGCCGCAGTTCCTGCCGGAGCATCATGCGGGCGCCCTTCGCCTCGTTGAAATGCGTCCGGACCTCCAGGATGTCGTCTATCTTCGCCGGAGATCTCCATTCAATGGTCATGCTGCGCACGGTGAAGGCAAGCGGCTGGTCTCGATTGAGAAGATCCGTGTGCGTTACGCCGCAGGCGCGGATCGCCTCGGTGCGTCCGCGTTCGAAGAAGTGAAGGTACCGCGCGTGATAAACGACGCCCGAGAAGTCGGTGTCTTCGTAGTAAACACGGATCGGAAAGAGAAACGGCACGATTGTCACCCTATCGGCGCCACGCATGGACGAGATGCCGGCGCACCATGAAACGGCGATGCTTGCGCGCTGGCAAGGTCGGCTTGATTTCAATGCGGGCGAAGCCAAGCTCGCCGAGCGCGGCTCGAAGCCAGGCGAGATTCGGGGCCCAGAAATTGGTGGGGTCGTTGTTCAACTCGCCGCTTGGAAAATAGCGTGCGGCCGGAAAGGGCAAGAAATTGAGCCGCGTCTCGGTCTCGATGACGAGAAGTTCGCTCGTCATCGCCGCAGCGCGCCTCAGGTAGGTGAGCATATCCTCAGTGTGATAAAGGACGCCGAGGAAGAGCACGACATCGAAGCGGCCAAGCTTTTCTGGAGAGAGGCTTAACACGTCAACATCGAGGTCTTTGACTTGCGATGAAAGCCGCGCGCGAGCGAAATCAAAGCCGGCGCGACCCTGCGGCCCCTTCGCCGACCAGCAGAAATGGTCGGTTGCGAGAACGCCCTTCGCCCCGCGGCGCTCAGCCTCAAACGAGAAGAAGCCATCCCACGCGCCGATATCGAGGACTGATTTTCCTTCGACGCTAGGAGCGAAAACGCGATCGGCGATGTGCTTTAGCGTTTCGTTCGTATTCGCCCCGCACGTGATGACGCCGCCGCCAAGGTCAATGGAGTGATACCAGCCGATATCTTCTGGCTGCATGGCGCTACTGGTCGAACAAATCGCTTGCCGCTTTCTTCGGCGCAGCGAGCCCCAGATGCTTCCACGCGCTCGTTGACAGAACGCGGCCGCGCGGCGTGCGCTGAATCAATCCTTGCTGCAGGAGGAACGGCTCGACGACGTCTTCGACGGCGTCCCGCGATTCAGCGAGCGACGCGGCAAGCGTTTCGACGCCAACCGGGCCGCCGCCGAAATGCTCGGCGATGAGACGCAAATAACGCCTGTCGAGCGGATCGAGTCCAAGGCCGTCTATCTCGAGACGCTTTAACGCGCGATCAGCGACATCGCGTGTGATTGCTTTCGAGCCTTCAACGGTCGCGACATCGCGCACGCGGCGGAGAAGTCTTCCCGCAACGCGCGGGGTTCCGCGCGAGCGCCGTGCAATTTCCATCGCGCCGTCCTCCACGACAGGCGCGCCGAGTTTCTCCGCGCCGCGGCTCACGATTTGCCGAAGGTCGTCGTGAGAATAGAAATCCAAACGGATCGGAATGCCGAAGCGGTCGAGCAGCGGCTTCGTCAACAGGCCCGAGCGCGTCGTTGCGCCGATCAAGGTAAAGCGCGGCAGATCGATCTTCACCGATCGCGCCGAAGGACCCTCGCCGATCATCAGGTCGAGGCAAAAATCCTCCATCGCCGGGTAAAGGACTTCTTCCACCTGCGGCGTCAGCCTGTGAATTTCGTCGATGAAAAGAACATCGCCTGCTTCGAGATTCGTCAGAAGCGCGGCGAGATCACCTGGCTTCGTAATCACCGGCCCTGACGTAGACCGGAAACTTACGCCAAGCTCGTTCGCAACGATGTGGGCAAGCGTCGTCTTGCCGAGCCCCGGCGGGCCTTGAAGAAGTACGTGGTCGAGGGCTTCACCACGAGTCTTCGCGGCCTCAATGAATACGCGAAGATTATCCTTCGCTTGCCGTTGCCCAATGAAATCGTCGAGGCGCTTGGGCCTCAGCGCCGCGTCGGCGTCGTCCGCCTTGCGCGCGCCTTCAATCAGGCGCTCACCCTTGCGAAGCGGTTCAGCCATGAACTTTCCAAATCATCATGCCGCCGCCAATTCCTTCAGTGCGCGCTTGATCAGATCCTCAACGCCCGCGTCTTCACCAAGGCCTTGTGCAGCGGCGCCAACGGCGCGCCGTGCATCAACGCCATCATATCCTAAATTCGCAAGCGCCGAGACAGCGTCCGCCTTCGCGCCGGATGCGTTGGCTTTTTCGCCAGCCATTTTGCGCGCAACGGCGGCGAGCGCCGCGCCAGACGTTGATGCGATGACAGCGCCAACTTTTGTTTGCAGTTCAGTTGCGATGCGCTGGGCGAGCTTCTTGCCGACGCCATGCGCACGCGACAGCGCCGTCACATCTTCCGCGGCGATCGCATCGTAAAGGTCAGACGGCGGCAGGACTTGCAGGACCGACAGCGCGTGACGCGCGCCGACGCCCTGCACTGATTGCAAAAGCCGAAACGCCTGGCGCTCGCTTTCACTCTCAAAGCCATAGAGGCGAATAAGGTCCTCGCGAACAAGCGTTTCGATCGAGAGAGCCGCCTCTTCGCCAATCGCGAGCCGCTGCAAAAGCCGCGCATGGCCGTAGATCTCGTAGCCGACGCCATGGACGTCGATGATCGCTGTGTCCGTGTCGATCGCAGCGACGATGCCCTTCAGCTTGCCGATCATGCCGCCCCTCCCGAAACACGCTTCTCGAGAATGCGCGCCGCACGGCAATGCGCATGGCAGATCGCAACCGCGAGCGCGTCAGCCGCGTCAGCCGCCTGCTCACCCGAAAGGGGCAGCAGCGTTCTCACCATCGCCTGCACCTGCACCTTCTCGGCGTGCCCGCGGCCAACGACCGCCTTCTTTACGGAGTTCGTTGCATATTCGGCGACTTCGATTCCGATCATCGCCGGCGCCATCAAGGCGGCGCCTCGCGCCTCGCCAAGCACCAGCGCATCGCGTGGATTGGCGTTGACGAAAGTTTCTTCAACCGCCGCCTCATCGGGCCGATGAGCCTCGATCAATGCACGGAGCGAGGCGAAGATGAACGCGAGTTTCCCGGCTCGCGTTTCGGCGCGCGGGGGACGAATTACTCCTGCCGCGACAAAAACGAGGCGCGGCCCGGAGCATTCGATGACGCCCCAGCCCGTCGCAGCCGAGCCTGGATCGACGCCAAGAATGCGAATCACTCCCGTCATGCGGCGAGCATAGGAGAGTCGCCGCAGCGAAACAAAACGGAAACTTTCCGCTTTTAGTGGCCGCGCTGGTCGTTGCGGAAACCCGGAATCCACTTTTCGTCCGGCGCTTATTGTCGGAGGGAAGGCCCGTTCGCAATTTCCTGCGCAAGCTTCGAACGCAGGCCTTCCGCGTTGAGACGGAGCGCTTCCGGCATGTCGTTGCCGTTTGAGAGCGCACGATCGGTCCACATCAGCGCGAGGCGCGGATTCTTCGGAACGCCGTCGCCTTCGGCGAGCGCGACCGCGTAAAGAAATTGGCCCTGTGCGTCGCCTTCTTCCGCGGCCTTCTTGAACCAGTCCGCCGCGCTCTCGCCGGAGCCGGCGCGGCCCTCATGCACCATCATGCCGAGCGCGACATAAGCTTCAGAGACGCCGCCATCCCCGGCCTTTTTCATCAGGTCATAGGCCCTCGACGGATCGTTGCGGCCGCCGAGACCGCGCTGATACATCAGAGCGAGGTTGTAGGTTGCGTCGACATGTCCCTGCGCCGCAGCGCGTTCATACCAGGTCGCGGCTTCGCGATAGTTTTGCGACGCGCCGGTCCCGGAAAAGTATGAGTTGGCGAGAAAATACTGCGCAATAGGATCGTTCGCGTCTGCCGCCTTGCGGAAATAGGCGACTGCCGTGCTCGGATCGCGGCCAACACCTCTCCCTTCTGCGTACATCTGACCAAGGCGCGTCTGCGCGCCGGGATGATTCTGGTTCGCAGCGAGGCGATACCATCCGGCAGCGCGTTCCGGGTCGGCCTCAACGCCGTCGCCAAGAAAGGCGAGTTCGCCAAGCGCGAACTGCGAATCGGCGCTGCCATCCACCGCGGCCTGATAATAGAGGTCGATTGCATGCTGCAAGTTTTTCGGGCCGCCAAGGCCGTACTGCTCAAGATAGCCGAGCATGTTGATCGCGTCTTTGTCGCCGTCCCGCGCAAGCGGTTCGACGATGGTGCGCGCACCCTTGTAATCCTTGTCGAGCATCAGCTTGAATGCGCGCGCGACGGGCGTCGTGGGCTCTTGCGCAAGCGCAGGCGTCAGCATCCCCGCGACGGCGAGACTGATAATGGCGCTAAACTGCAGGGCGAGTCGCATCGGACGCTTCACCTAGCAGGATTCAGCGTAGGCGTCGCTAGCGCTTTACCTGCATGATCGCTTCGTTGAAGGCGAGCACGGCGGCTGCAGGTCCGGCGGCATGCGCCCAGATCGCATTCGACACCGCAACGAAATCCGCCCCCGCCTCTACAAGGACGCCGCAATTTTCGGGCGTGATCCCGCCGATGGCGACGCACGGGACAGTCGTCGCATAACTCCACCATTCGAGGATCGCAGGCGTTGCCCGCGATTTGGCCTCCTTCGTCGCGGTTGGGAAGAAAGCGCCGAAGGCGACATAGTCGGCGCCCGCCTCGCCGGCGGCGATCGCAAGATCTCTTGAGTCGTGGCAGGTGACGCCGATGCTCGCATCGTCGCCGAGAAGCGCTCGCGCCTCCACAATCGACGTGTCCGACTGACCGACATGCACGCCGTCTGCGCCGGATTTTTTGGCGAGGTCGGGTCTGTCGTTGATGATGAGAGAGACGTCGCGCGCTCGAGCGATCGGCAGCAGCGCTTCCGCCGCCTTCAAGATTTCCGCATCGCTGGCGCTAACGCCTTCACGGGATTTCAGCCGCAATTGCAACGCGGCCACGTCGCCGCCCTCGAGCGCTGTGCGAAATGCAGCAACGAATTGCGCGAGATCTTTGATCTCTGGCGGCGTGACAAGATAGAGGCGGCAGCGATCGGTCATCGCCGCGAAACTAACGCCAAGCGGTGGGATCGCAAGCGGGCCTTAAGCCGCGAGCACCGCCTCGGCGCGTTCGCGTTCCGCCTGCGTTTCCTTGATCTTCGGCTTCAGGATAGTCGTCTTCGCATCGATGGGAATCGACTTGTAGACGACCGGCGTCAGCATATTCAGCCTGCGGCGCACTTCATCGAGCGGCAGCGGCAACAGCTTCTCGATATCCTGGCCCAGAATCCACTCGGCGTCCTGGCCCATGCGACGGCCTTCGTTCGCCGCCTTCCAAAGCGGAAGGTCAGGACGTTCGCGCTTCATTGCAAAAAGCGCCATCCAGATGATGAGACGGAAGCCCCGATTCTTCGTTTGCGCGCGCGTGAAGGCGAGATTGCACATCTCGCCAACGGCGTCGCGTCCATAGCCTGTAAGGACATGCCACAGATCGTGGCTGACCTGGGTATGCATGAACAAGCGCCGGAAGTTCGGGAACTGCGTCTCTCCGGTGAAGTCGATACCGGCCTCTTCGGCGGCGCCAATCAGACCTTCGGCCGTCAAATTCTCCCCTTCCATGAAGGCGAGATAGGCGCGGCCGAAACTTCCTTCGGGAAGAGACCGCAGCATCTCACGATCGGAGAGGATGTTTTCAAGCTTCACTTCTTCCGAAGCGACGCGGCGGCCGTAATCGGTCGAGACGAACCGCCGGAACATCCGTTTGCCTGAACCGCCGGAAAGCGCGCTCACAACCTCGAAGACCTGCCTTGTGTCTTCCTTGTTCTTGACGAGCTTAACGACCGACGACATCGCGTGGAGGGGGCGGATGGGCATTTTGGGAGGGGTCGGAAAGCCGCCGATCCACTCGATCTTCTCCGGCGGGACGTCTTCGTAACGATTCTCAGCCATGGAGCTCTCCGGCAGGCTTGGGTTATAGAATTACACTGACCAGTTTACCTGAAATGAATGTCGGGCCGGCTTTCCTCCCCGTCAAGGGCGGCTGGGGGAAAATTTGTCCGGAGAGATGGTTAACGGAGCTCCGGCGGAATGAGCGTCCCCTGGCCGGCGACAAGGCTCCACCGGCCCTCCCGATGCAGATAGACATGCATGTAGCGGGACTGGGAGGTGATCTCGTCTTCGAGGTTCCGGGCTGTCAGCCGTCCTACGACAATCGCCGTGTCGCCATAGAGGCGCGGTTCGATTTGATCGAGGGAGAACCGCGTCGAGGGATCGTCACGTTTGAAGACTTCCATAAGGGTGGCCTTGTCGACCTGGAAGCCCGTCGCCGTAACGCCGCGAAAATCGTCACTGTAAAGATTATTGAGGAACGCATTGTCATGCGCGGCGATCGCAGCGCTTCGCTGTTTTTCAAGCGCGATGAAAGAGGCTGCATCATCCGCGGCGCTGGCGCTGGATGCAGTAATCACGAACGCCAAACCCGAAAGAATTGCCGCGCGCATTGCCCACCTCCATGAGAAAGCGCGAGCCTATCGGCGCTCAAACCGCCGGAGAAGTCGCGCTAGCGCGTCTCGCAGTCGCTTCGCCGCTCCCGATTGCGTTATTGCTTACGCCGCAAGCCGCTGTTGCACATTTGCAAGAAGAGCGACATCGCCCGTCTTGCGGATGATGTCGAACGCCAAGTCCCAAAACCCGTAAAGTCCAACCGTGAGGGCCCCAACGGCTGCAACGTCAGTTGCAAGGCGCGCAATGCCGGTTCGCGGAAAGTCTGCGCGCACATAGTAGGCCTGCCCCCAGAAAAGCTGTCCGTTGCCCCGCTCTACGCGCGCGGGAGGCTCGCCAGCCACGACAATCTTGAATTCCGAACGCGCCTCTGCAATCGGCTCGGCGGAGTAGTGGACGAGATTGTCGAGCCGCCAGAGGACAAATCCATTGCACCGCAGAAATTCATCGATCTCGAAGAAGAGCGCCTGCCCTTCGTAGATTGGGTTGAATTCCACTTCGACATCGATGAGCGAGCAAGTTCTCAAAGCGTTGGTTGCGCCGCGAAGAATGGAAAGCTCCGATCCCTGAGTATCTAGCTTCATTGCGTCGACGCTAGCGACTCCGAGGTCCGCAAGCGCGTCGTCAAGCCGGCGGCAGGCGACTCTGCGCATGCCCGCCGGCCTAGTGACTTCAAGTCCGACGAACTCCTCATAAAGCGTTTTGATGGACGGATAGAGCGAGCTGCATGCGGGCTCGACCGTCAAATAGAGTTCCCGCTCACCGGCAATCTCGGCCAAGGCGGTGTTGACGTACCGCGTATTCGGAGGCGCTGAGGCATTGAGGCGCGCACATTCCTCGGCGTCGGGTTCGAAGCCGATGATGCTCGCTTTGCCGCCAAGCGCTGACCAGCGCGACTCGACACCCCATCGAGCCCCGATATCGACGAACCTTGGCGACCGACTCGATTGGCCCAACAGAAAATCAAGAGCGTCCGCTTTGCTCATGAAAACGGCCTCAGAGCAATGGGCCTAGGACACGCCTATGCAGCGTGCTCAAGACCGTCTGACCAGTCGCCGAGCTGCGCGAGCCCATTCATCTTGGCTCGGTGCGCGAAGGCTGCCTGGCCTTCTTTCACATTCTCCGGCTTGCCTGACCACGCCTTCTGCGGCGCGGCTTGCAACGCGCGGCCGTAAGAGAAGGACAGCGGCCATGGCAGCAGGCTCTTGTACTCAGCGTTCATCGCATTGAGATGCGCTGTCGCTTCTTCGTCGGACTGCCCGCCAGACAGGAATACAATTCCGGGAACGGCCACAGGCACCGAACGGCGGAAGTTTTTGACGGTGCGCTCGGCAACTTCGCCGATTCCGGCCTTTTTCAAGCATTTTTTGCCGGCAATGACCATGTTCGGCTTGAGGATCGTTCCCTCGAGCGCGACGCGCTGCTCGAAAAGCTCCGTGAACAGCGCGCGCAATGTGTACTCAGTAACCTCATCGCAACGGTCGATGTCATGGTCGCCGTCCATCAGCACTTCCGGCTCGACGATCGGAACAATTTCCGTCTCCTGACAAAGCGCTGCATAGCGCGCGAGAGCCTGCACGTTGACGCGAACGCAATATTGCGACGGGATCGCCGCATTGCCCTCGCGACCGATGTCGATGACTGCGCGCCATTTCGCAAAGCGGGCGCCGAGAGCGTAATATTCCTTCAGGCGCTCGCGTAGACCATCGAGGCCTTCGGTCACTTGCTCGCCAGGGGCGCCGGCGAGAGCTTTTGCACCGAGATCAACCTTGATGCCGGGAATTGAGCCTGCGGCTTCAATCAGTTTTACGAGCGGCGTTCCGTCCTTCGCTTTCTGGCGGATCGTCTCGTCGTAAAGGATGACGCCCGAGATGTGCTGCTTCATCGCGCTTTCGGTGCGGAAAAGCATTTCGCGATAGTCGCGCCGCGTGTCCGGCGTCGATTCGACGCCGATCGCATCGAAGCGCTTCTTGATAGTCGACGTTGACTCGTCAGCAGCGAGGATGCCCTTGCCGGGCGCGACCATGGCGGTGGCGATCTTGTTCAGCGCGTCGAGATTCATCCGATACGTCCCTTCCATCCCCTCAAATGCCGCGCGTCATGCTGCGCGTTCGAGCGCCTTTACCCCCGGAAGCTCTTTGCCTTCAAGCCATTCGAGGAAAGCCCCGCCCGCCGTCGACACATAAGTGAACTGGTCGGCTGCAGCTGCCTGATTGAGAGCCGCGACGGTGTCGCCGCCGCCGGCGACCGCGACGAGGCCATGCTCCTTCGCCTGCTTGCCCGCAAAGCGCACTACCTCGCAGGTCGCCGTGTCAAAGGGTTTTACCTCAAAAGCGCCGAGCGGCCCGTTCCAGACAAGCGTCTTCGCCGTCTCGATCTTCGAGGCGATGAGATCGACCGTGTCGGGTCCTAGATCGAGGATCATTTCATCCGGACCGACGGCATCCGTGGCGACGACTTTGCGCTCGGCGCCGGCCTCGAGCTTCTGCGCGACGACGACGTCCACTGGAAGAATGATTTCGCAACCCTTCACCGCCGCTTCGCTCAAAATGTCGCGCGCGGTTTGCGCGAGCTTCGGCTCTGCGAGAGATTTGCCGATAGGAACACCCTTCGCGAGAAGGAATGTATTCGCCATGGCGCCGCCAATGACGAGAACGTCGGCCTTGCTGACGACATTCATCAGAAGATCGAGCTTCGTTGATATCTTCGCGCCGCCGACAATCGCAATCATCGGGCGAACGGGGTTGGAAAGAGCTGCGGCGAGGTAATCGAGCTCCTTCTCCATCGCGCGGCCGGCGGCGGACGGAAGGACGCGCGCGAGGCCTTCTGTCGACGCGTGCGCACGATGCGCCGCTGAAAAGGCGTCGTTCACATAAAGATCGCCGTTCTCGGCGAGCGCACGCACAAATTCAGGATCGTTCTCCTCTTCACCTGCGTGGAAGCGGGTGTTCTCGAAAAGCGCGACATCGCCTTCAAGAAGCTTTGATGCGGCCCTCTTCGCCGGCTCGCCAACGCAGTCAGAAGCGAATTCGACTGGGCCTCCAAGAATTTCGGCAAGCTTCGCAGCGACAGGTTTTAGCGAAAACTCTGCATTAGGCTCGCCGTCGGGGCGGCCGAGATGCGAAAGCAGAATCACTTTCGCGCCGCGCTTCGATAATTCCTTGATTGTCGGCATCGTGCGCTCGATGCGCGTTGCATCGGTAACCGCGCCATCCTTCATCGGCACGTTGAAATCGACGCGAACGAGAACGCGTTTTCCCGTGACATCGAGATCGTCGAGCGTACGATAAGCCCCCATTCTATTCTTCCTCTTTGCAGCGGACGAACGTCGCCTCGCCGCCGTTTTGCCATTTGAGGCGTAGCGTTTCGCCGTCGACATCTACGTCGAGCGTTTGGACTGCCTCAACACCTTCTGAGACGCAGACGAGCGAGAGGCGGTAGCCTCCTTCCGTCCCTTCTTGAACCTCGCCGATATGGCAGCGGTTTTCGTAACCGACAAACTCGCCCTCAGCGAATGCGATTGGAGAGGGGTCAGCCGAGCCGGGCGCAATGTCGCAAAGGTCTTCCTTCGCGGCCCAAACGCCATAATAGACCGGCGCCGTCGCCGGCTTTTGCGGGGCGACGTCCTCGCCAGGCGCGGCTGGTTCGATTACAGGTTCATCGGTTTCGGTCTTCGGTCGCCGGTCGCAAGCGACCGCTGCGAGCGCGATACACACTACAGCAAGCCCAACGCGGATGCTCGTCACGTCCAACATGATTGACCCCTGGCAAGTCTCGCGGAGCGAACAGATGCCGTTCGCGCCGGTTCCTACCGCCGCCACTGCGCCAAGGAAACCGCTTTAGGCTGTGGCTCGAAACTAAAGGAGCCGCGCCATTTCGAGCGCCGTATCCGTCATACGCGTCGAAAAGCCCCATTCATTGTCGTACCAGGAGAGGACGCGGACGAGCTTGCCTTCAAGAATTTGCGTCTGTTTCAGAGCGAAAGTCGACGAATGAGGATCGTGGTTAAAGTCCGACGAAACGAGCGGTTTGTCCGTATACGCCAGAACGCCCTTTAGCTTGCCGTCGGCCGCTTCGATGATCGCGCCGTTGACTTCCTCGACATTCGTGTCGCGGGAAGGCGTGAAAACGAGATCGACCACCGACACATTCGGAGTCGGCACGCGGATGGAAGAGCCGTCGAGCTTGCCTTTGAGCTCCGGCATCACGAGGCCCATCGCTTTTGCAGCGCCGGTCGAGGTCGGAATCATTGACAGCGCCGCCGCACGCGCGCGGTAGAGATCCTTGTGAAGCGTGTCGAGCGTCGGCTGGTCGCCCGTATAGGAGTGGATCGTCGTCATGTAGCCGCGCTCGATGCCGACAGCCTCATGCAGGACCTTCGCTACCGGCGCTAGGCAGTTCGTCGTGCACGACGCATTAGAGACGATGAGGTCGTCTTTGGTCAGCGTCTTGTGGTTCACGCCGAAGCAAATAGTTTTGAGATCACCCGTCGCTGGCGCCGAGATAAGAACGCGCTTTGCTCCGGCCTTGAGATGCGCCGCAGCTTTTTCCTTCTCCGTGAAGATGCCCGTGCACTCGAAGACGATGTCGACTTTGAGATCGCCCCAAGGAAGCTTCGCAGGATCTCTCTCGGCAAAAACCTTGATTGGCCCGCGGCCGGCGTCGATCGTATCGCCAGTCGCCTTCACCGGCTTCGGAAACCGTCCGTGAACGGAGTCATATTGCAGAAGGTGCGCATTCGTCTCGACGGGCCCGAGATCGTTGAGCGCGACGACTTCGACGCCCTTGCGGTCGTATTCGATGATAGAGCGCAGCGCGAGCCGGCCGATGCGGCCAAATCCGTTGATGGCAATCCGCAGAGTCATTTCAGATCCTTTACTTCGTATCCCGAGATGTCGTGGGGCGCGTCAAACAAACACTCCCGCCTTTTGGGTGTTCTCTTAAGCGGCAATAGAGCGCGCCCGCCAATCAGGAATCTTTTCATATCGTTCAGCAAAGCTCTCGGGGCAGGCTAGTCCTTCAAGAGGCGGCGCGCGGCCTTTATGACGGCCTCGGACGTTATGCCGAAATGTTTGTAGAGGTCAGGCGCCGGGGCTGAAGCGCCGAAGCCTTCCATGCCGATGAAGGCGTCCTTGCGGCGGAGCAGGAGGTCCCAGCCTTGCCTGATCGCCGCCTCGATGCCGATCCGCGGCCCTTTGCCGAGCACCTTCTCCTGATATTTCTCGGGCTGGGCGTCAAAGAGTTCAAAGCACGGCGCGGAGACGATGCGTGCGCCGATCTTCTCCGCAGCGAGCGCCTCTCTCGCGGCCAGCGCTATCTCAACCTCTGATCCCGTCGCGATAATGGTGACGTCAGCGTCGTCCGAGTCCGCGAGAATGTAGGCGCCTTTGGCGCAGAGGTTTTCACCTAAGCCCTCAGTCCTTGCGGGGACGAGATTTTGGCGCGTCAGAGCGAGAATGCTCGGACCTTTGCGGTCATTTAGGGCTAGCTCCCAGCATTCCGCGGTCTCCACTGCGTCCGCCGGGCGGTAGACCTTTAGGTTCGGGATCGCGCGCAGCGAGGCGAGATGCTCGACCGGCTGGTGCGTCGGTCCGTCTTCTCCAAGACCAATCGAGTCATGGGTCATAACGAAGATGACCCGCTGGCCCATTAACGCTGCAAGGCGAATGGAGGGACGGCAGTAGTCGGTGAAAACGAGAAAAGTACCGCCATAAGGGACAACGCCGCCGTGCAACGCCATGCCGTTCATCGCCGCGGCCATGCCGTGTTCGCGAACGCCGTAATAGATGTAGCGGCCGGCGTAATTGTCCGCTGTCAGAACATCCAGACCTTTGGTCTTGGTATTATTTGATCCCGTCAGGTCCGCGGAGCCGCCGATGGTCTCGGGGATGATCTTGTTGATGACTTCAAGCGCCATCTCAGACGCTTTGCGCGTCGCGACCTTGGGCGGCGTTTTGACGAGCGTCTCCTTGTACTCGCCGATCGCGCGCCCGAGGTCCTTCGCATAGTCGCCTTCAAGAGCGCGCTCGAAGTCAGCACGCTTGTCGCTTGCCTGAAGACGGGCTCGCCATTGCTGGCGGGCATTGCGGCTACGTCTTCCTGCGCTTCGCCAAGCCTCGAGCACCTCTTCCGGAACGTTGAAAGCCGCGTGCGGCCAACCAAGGTTCTTTCGCGCGCCGGCTATTTCCTCGGCGCCGAGGGGCGCGCCGTGGGACGCGGCGCCACCCGCCTTGGTCGGCGCGCCTTTTCCGATGATTGTGCGGCAAGCGATGAGGCTCGGCCGGTCTGACTGCTTGGCCTTCTCAATCGCCTGCGCAACCGCTTCCGCATCGTGGCCATCGACGCGAACCGTCGCCCAGCCGGACGCCGCGAAGCGCTGAAGTTGGTCGGTCGATTCCGACAGCGACGTCGGTCCGTCGATCGACACCTGATTGTCGTCGAAGAGAACAATCAGCTTACGGAGCTTCAAATGGCCGGCAAGGCCGATCGCTTCGTGGCTGATACCTTCCATGAGGCAGCCATCGCCCGCAATTACATAGGTGTGATGGTCAACGAGATCCGTCCCGAACCGCGCCGCGAGGTGCGCTTCGGCGATCGCCATGCCGACGGCGTTGCCAAGCCCCTGCCCCAACGGCCCTGTCGTCGTTTCAACCGCAGGAGCGTGACCGAGCTCTGGATGACCCGCCGTCTTCGCCCCAAGCTGGCGGAAATTCTTGATCTCCTCGATCGTCATCTCCTCATAACCGAGGAGATAAGCGAGCGCGTAAATCAGCATTGAGCCATGACCGGCAGAGAGCACGAAACGGTCGCGATCAGCCCAGTCAGGCGCTGTCGCATCAAACTTGAGGAACCGCGTGAAGAGGACTGTTGCAACGTCGGCCATGCCCATCGGCATGCCGGGGTGGCCGGATTTCGCCTGCTCGACCGCGTCCATTGAGAGCGCACGGATCGCGTTCGCCATCGCCGCGAAGGAAGCCTCGGAAGACGCGCCGGAGCGCGCTGTGTCAGGCATCAATGTCCCCAAGCTAAACTGATGAGAGCCCTAGCGGCGTCGCGGTACATGCATCGGGAGCGACAAATGGGTCAAGCCTCGCGAGGGTTGCACTTTCACATGCTCTACATGGTGAAAACGTAAGGTGCGGCGCCGCTGGACACCTGCGTCGGCGCTCTCCAGACTTGCTGCGAATCGCCTCTTTCCGGGTGCGCCAATGTCCATTCTTGAACAGGCTGTGAAAAACCTCGCTTTGGCGCTCGATTCGCTCGAGGCGAAACTCGACGATCGCCTGGGCGAGCTTTCCAACACGACAGATGCAATCGACGCGGCGCGTGGGCAGGCGCGAGCCGCGCGCCTTCACGCCGGCGAGGCCTCGACAACGCTCGCTCACGCGATCAGCGACCTCAAGGCTTTACTCGGGGGAGCGCCCGGAAACGGCAATGGGGCGGTAAAGGAATGAAACCCATGTCTCAGGTCGAAGTGACCGTGAATGGCCGCGCCTACAAGATCACCTGCGACAATGGGCAGGAAGGCCGCCTGCAGCAGCTGGCGAGCTATTTCGACCGGCATGTGACGCAGGTCTCGCGCGACCTCGGCCAGATCGGCGATGCTCGGCTAATGCTGCTCTCAGCCCTCACGGTCTGCGATGAGTTGTTCGAGGCGCGCCGGCGGATCGCAGACTACGATCGCGCCGCGGACGCCCTCGATACGGAGACCGTCGGCGGCGCTGGCCGGGTGATCGACGCCGCGGCCCGCCGCGTCGAGACGATTACGGAAAAGGTCAAACGGGCCTAACCTTCCAGCACAAGTCTCAGCGCCGTCCGAACAGGCGCTCAATGTCGGCGAGCTTCAGCTCGACATAGGTTGGCCGGCCATGATTGCACTGGCCCGAGTGAGGCGTCGCTTCCATCTCACGGAGAAGCGCGTTCATTTCTTCGGCCGTGAGCCGTCGTCCGGCGCGCACCGAGCCCCGGCACGCCATCGATCCGCACACTTCCTGCAATCTTTCCCTCAGCGCGAGGCCATCTCCCATCTCAGAAAGATCATCCGCAAGCTTCCGTACGAGGGCGCCGATATCGGGATTCCCGAGCAGCGCCGGCGTTTCGCGGACAAGGATTGCGTCTTCACCGAAGCGCTCCAGGATAAGCCCAAGTTCGGCGAACTCTTCAGCGCGCGACGCGACGCGCTCTGCTTCTTCTGAGGTCAGCTCCACAATTTCGGGAATGAGAAGTCCTTGACGCGCAACTGACCCCGTTTCGAGCGCCTCTTTCATGCGCTCATAGACGAGACGCTCGTGCGCTGCATGCTGATCGACGATGACGAGGCCATCTTCAGTCTGTGCGACGATGTAGGTTTCATGGACCTGCGCGCGTGCGGCGCCGAGTGGAAATTGACCGCGAGCATCCGTCGCCTCCGCTCGCGCCGTCGGCGCTGCAACTTCATCAAACGCCTTTTCGCGATCATCGAGCCCGCTGGGCGCGTAGGCTTCTGCAAATGGATTGGTTGCAAGCGCGGGTCGAAAGCCCGCGCGGATGGGCGCTACGTTTGCGTCATTGTCGCTCCGCATGCGCCCCAAGGCGAAAGCGCTCGTCGTTGTCGCGGCGCGATGGCCGGCGGCGGCGAGCGCGTGCCGCAACGCGCCGACAATCAAGCCTCTGATGAGGCCGGCATCGCGAAACCTGACTTCAGTTTTTGCAGGATGAACGTTGACGTCGACCAACGCCGGATCAACGTCGAGGAAGAGTGCGACCGCGGGATGGCGATCGCGGGCGAGGAAATCGGCGTATGCGCCGCGCACAGCCCCGACGATGAGCTTGTCTTTGACAGGCCGTCCGTTGACGAAAAGAAACTGCTTGTCGGCAAGCCCGCGATTGAAGGTCGGCAATCCTGCAAAACCAAAAAGCCGCGCGCCTTCGCGCTCGCCATCGATCGGCAGCGCGTTGTCCGCAAAATCACGTCCCATGATCGCGCCGAGCCGTTTCAACCTGCCCGCCTCGCCCTCAGCCTCAGCAGAAAGCGAAAACATCCGCCTCCCATTTGAGGTGAGCGAAAACCCGACTGCAGGAAACGCCATTGCGAGGCGGCGAAGGGCGTCCGCGACGGCGATCGCTTCGGCGCGCTCCGACTTCAAGAATTTCAGCCTTGCAGGCGTTGCGTAGAACAGATCGCGCACATCGACACGGGAGCCCGCCCCCGAAAACGCTGCGGGCGACGGGCCGTCGATCGCTCCGCCGTGTACGGAAAGCTTCCAGGCGTCACTCGCGCCCGAGGCGCGGCTTGTAATGTCGAGACGCGCCACTGCGCCGATTGATGGAAGCGCCTCGCCGCGAAACCCCATCGTTGCGATATTCATCAAGTCGTAGTCGCCCGTTGGCGACGGCGCGAGCTTCGAGGTTGCGTGCCGTTCGACGGCGAGACGCAAACTCTCCCGGTCCATGCCGCAGCCATTGTCGGTAACGACGAGGCTCGACCTGCCGCCGTCTTCGATTTCGACGTCAATTCTCGACGCGCCAGCGTCGAGACTGTTCTCGATGAGTTCTTTCGCCGCTGCGGCGGGACGTTCGATCACTTCGCCCGCAGCGATCCGGTTCACCGCTTCTGGCGGCAAACGGCGGATTACTGGCGAAGAAAGCTTCGGCGACCGAGCGAGATGATTCGGCATTACTGCAGAGTAAGGTGATCAGCGGGCAGAGACTAGGCTAGCGTTCGCGCCGCGGCGTTCGCCGCTTCTCTCTCACATCCAATCTTGGGGAAAATTCCAGATGAAACTTTCCAAAGGGCTCGTCGCCGCGAGCGTCACTGCGGCGATTCTGTTCGGCTCCGCTCTTGCGGGGAACATGGATGCACGCTTCGGCAACACTGTCGTCGCGACCAACCCGGACGGCTCGACGGTGAAATTCTACTACAACGCCGACAAGACCTTCACTGTGAAGGCCGAAGCTGGCGGCAAGACGCTGCTCGAATCGAAAGGCGCGTGGCGTCAGGACGGTGAGAATGTTTGCCTGACCTCTGAAGCGCCGTTCGGCCCGTTTGAAGCGGGCAAAGAGCGCTGCGTTCCCCTCATGGGCGACAAGGTCGGCGATAGCTGGGAGACGCCGGGCAAAGACGCGCAAGGCAACGACATCAAGATCAAGATCGAGATCGTCGCAGGCCGCTAACGATCCGGCTGCTCACGAATCGAAACCGCCCGTTCGCTGCGGCGAACGGGCGGTTTTGTTTAATATGCAACCCTAGAAAATTCCTGGCAGGCCGAGCGATTCATCTTTCTCGATGGTCACCTTGCCCTGATCGCCGATCGCCGTCTTGATCGCCTTGTCGCGCGCGGCCATCCATTCTTCCGGATTATCGACTTTTAGCGGCGCAGCCGAATCGTCGACTTTCCCATCCATGAACTTCCAGAAGATGAGCTGGTTGGCGAGGCTTCGATCCTTGTCTCCGCGGCCGCCATTCTCGGCGCCAAGGATGACGCGAATGTTCGGATCGGCCGTAAGCGCGTCCGCTTTCCTCAAGAGAAGCTGCTCTCCCGGCGTCGGCGCCGCGCCGCTTGCGTCGCCCATCAGAACCTGGCGGGCGCGCTCCGAGGCGGAGAGTTCATCGGGCCGCGTTTCACCCGGCTTCGGCGGGCGAAGCGCATAGTCCGGCGGCACCACGAGCGGGGCCTTGGTCGTCACAGCAAATTCGTCGGGCGGATTCTTCCCGCCGCCAACCGCCTTGCTGAAACCAGCGCATCCGCTTGTCGCTACCGCCAGAACCGCCAACGCGCAGCCCGCGCGAATCGTTCTCCGCATATTCATCACTCCACGAAAATCGAGCGCGGACTATATCGCCGCCACCCTATCAAGGCAAAAGAGGTTTAGCCCTTTCCCGGCAAGGTCGCATCGCCCTTCTTGTCGCGCGTCAGGAACGCGTCGAGGAGCAAGAGACCGATCCCGACGTTGATCGAGGCGTCCGCGACATTGAACACCCACGGAAAAAATAGGCCTGAGAAGTCGAGGAAATCGACCACATAGCCATAGGAAAGGCGATCATAGAGGTTGCCAAGCGCTCCTCCCACAATGAGGGCGACCGCCCCGACGGCTACAGGCCTCCGAAGCCGGCCAAGCCAAGCGATCAGCACTGCCGATACCGAGATCGAAACGATCGACAGGATGATCCGTGAGGCAATTCCGCCGGAAAGGATGCCGAAGCTTGCGCCCTTGTTCTCGACATAGGTGAGGTCGAAGGCCCTCGAAAGCTCGATATGGGCCCGCGCAGGAAGCCGCACGATGTTCACGATCCAGAACTTTGAGGCCTGGTCGAGAGCAAGGACCGCAACTGCTCCAATCGCTCCGCGCCAGAACAGCGGGTTGGCGCGCGCCGTCGCCCACCAATTCTTCGCCTTGTCGATCGCTGAGGCCATTACGCGGCCTTCGGATGATGCGCGTCGTAATGCTCTACGGCGTCGGCGCAGCGCGCGCAGAGAGCGGGATGATGCTCGGCAGAACCAACATCCTCGGTATAGCGCCAGCAGCGGATGCACTTTGCGGCCTCAGCTGCAGCCGGAACCACGGCAATCCCCGGCGCGTCATCGAGACTAAAGGCGCCAGCCGGGGCCTCTTCTGACTGCAAGGTTACTTTGCCGGTGATGAACAGCTCCGCGAGATCGCGCTTGGCGCACAGATCGAAGATCGCCTGGTTCGACACGTAAACCGACGGCGAGGCTTCAAGGCTGGCGCCGATACGTTTCTCACGGCGCTCGACCTCGAGCGCTCCGGTAACGACACGGCGGACCTTGCGGAGTTCAGCCCACTCGGAGGCGAGCGCATCATCGCGCCAGCTTGCGGGGATATCCGGAAAAAGCTGCAGGTGAATCGAGCCCTCTGCGCCTGGGTAACGCGAGAGCCAGGCTTCTTCCATGGTGAAGACACAGATCGGGGCCAGCCATGAGGTGATGCGCTCGAAGCAATGATGCATCGCCGTTCGCGCGGCTCGCCGGCGAAGATCGTCCGGGCGATCGCAGTAGAGACTGTCCTTGCGGATATCGAAATAGAAGGCGGAAAGATCGAGCGCGCAAAAATCGAAGACTTTGCGCCAGACGCCTTTGAAGTCGAACTTCTCGTACGCCGCGCGCACTTCACCATCCAGTTGGAAGAGACGGTGCAGAATATAGCGCTCGAGCTCTGGCATCTGCTTTGCCGCGACAATTTCAGAATCCGAAAACCCTGCGAGAGCGCCGAGAAGGTAACGCACCGTGTTGCGGAGTTTGCGATAGGAATCGACTGCAGACTCGATGATCTCTTTGCCGACCCTCAAGTCCTCAGTGTAATCGGCGCTCGCCGCCCACACGCGGATGATTTCGGCGCCATATGACTTGATGAGTTCCTCCGGCGCCATGACGTTGCCGAGGGACTTCGACATCTTTCGCCCGTCCTCGTCGACGACGAAGCCATTAGTGACGATGTGCCCATAAGGCGCTCGCCCGCGCGTGCCGCACGCTTCCAGCAAGGATGACTGGAACCAGCCGCGATGCTGGTCCGAACCCTCGCAGTAGACGTCCGCAGGCCACTGAAGATCGTCGCGCCCCTCAAGCACGAAGGCGTGCGTCGAACCGGAATCAAACCAGACATCGAGGATGTCGTCGATCTTCTCATAGTCGTTGGCGTCGTATTTGCCGAGAAAGCCGCTCGCCGGCGTGTCGAACCAGGCGTCGGCGCCCTTCGCCTCGATTGCCTTCATGATGCGTTCGTCCACTGCCTTGTCGCGCAGGATCTCGCCTGTCTTGCGGTGGACGAAAATCGTCAGCGGAACGCCCCAGGCCCGCTGGCGAGAAACGAGCCAGTCGGGCCGCGTTTCAACCATTGACCGGATGCGGTTCTTGCCCTGCGGCGGCGTGAAGCCGGTCGCGTCGATCGCGTTCAGCGCGTTCTCGCGCAACGTCTTCCCGTTCGCCGTCGGCTTGTCGAGCGCAATGAACCATTGCGGCGTGTTGCGGAAGATGACCGGCGCCTTCGAGCGCCAAGAGTGCGGATAGGAGTGTTTGAGGCGTCCGCGCGCGAGGAGCGCGCCGCGTGCGAGGAGCGCTTCGATCACCGCCTTGTTGGCGTCGCCGTCTTCGCCCGCCTTCTTGCCTTCGAGAACAAGAACGTGCCGGCCGGTGAAGCCCGGCGCTTCATCGGTCAAGCGGCCGAACTCATCGACCGTGTGCGGAAGTTCTTTGCTTTCAAGCTCAGCAAGACGCTTGCGCCATGACGCCGCTGTGGGACTCATCCAGGCGTTATAGTCTTCCTGGCCATGCCCCGGCGCCGTGTGCACGAAGCCCGTGCCGTCTTCGTCTGTGACGTGATCGCCGGCGAGCAGCGGCACGTCGAAATTGTAGCCGCCGCCGAGACCCTTGAGCGGGTGTGCGCAGATCATGCCCGCAGGATCGACATCGCCGAGACGCTTCCACGTCTCAATCAGCGCCGCTGCTTTCACACTCTCCGCGAGCTGGTCCGACACGATCAGCTTGTCGCCCGGCTTTGACCACGGCTCAAAAGCGAGTCCACTCTTCATCGCCGAGACTTCGTAAACCCCGTACTTAAGCGTCGGGCCGTAAGAGATCGCGCGGTTGCCGGGGATGGTCCAAGGCGTCGTCGTCCAGATAACGACCGAGGCGCCGGATGCGCCGCCTTTCACGACGGGAAACTTCACCCAGATCGTCGTCGACGTATGGTCGTGATATTCGATCTCGGCTTCGGCGAGCGCCGTCTGTTCAACAGGCGACCACATCACAGGCTTCGAACCGCGATAGAGAAGCCCCTGATCCGCAAACTTCAACAGCTCGGCGGCGATGACTGCCTCCGACTTGAAGTCCATGGTCGTGTACGGATGATCCCAATCGCCTTCGCCGCCGAGTCTTCTGAACTCTTCGCGCTGGATGCCAAGCCAGTGCTCGGCATAGGCGCGGCAACGGGCGCGAAATTCTGACGACGGGATATCGCGCTTTGCTTTTCCTTTGCCGCGATACTCTTCCTCGACCTTCCACTCGATCGGCAGGCCATGACAGTCCCATCCGGGAACGTAGTTGGAATCAAAACCCACCATCTGCCGCGAGCGGACAATGAGATCCTTGAGGATCTTCGTCAGCGCCGTACCGAGGTGGATGTGCCCGTTCGCGTAAGGCGGGCCGTCATGGAGAACATATTTCTTCCGGCCTTTGGCGGTATCGCGCAAAAGACCATAAAGATTCATCGTGCGCCAACGCTTCAAAAGCTCCGGCTCGCGCTGCGGCAGGCCTGCACGCATCGGAAACGCAGTCGTCGGCAGGAAAAGCGTTTCCTTGTAGTCGCGCCCGCCTTCGGCGTCGGCTTCTTCACTCGATGCAGTCGGCATCGTTCATCTCTTGAAAAACGGATTGATCAGGGGCTCGCAACGACCCGGTCCCGACTCGCGCCTAAGCGTCCCGAAGACGCCGCGCGCGGCGGGCCGGGCTTGTAATTCGAATGCTGTAGCGCACAAAAACCATGCGCCGGTCTTATCAGGGACCGGCGCAGGCGTCATCTGGCAAAAGTCTATTACCTAGACGAGTTCGAGGAACCTCACCCCGCCAGAGTCCGCCTCGCAGACCATGGTGCGGCGGAACTCGCCGCCGCGGCGGTCGGTTGCGACATAGTCGGCCGTGAAGCGGACCGCCGCTCCGTTATCGATTTGACGGATGCGGTCGGGCTTCGCTGGCAGGGATACGATGACGCCCGCGTCGCGAGCCGCTTCGCGAGTCTCGGCTTTGCAGTCGTTATAGGCTGCGCCGTAATTGTAGCGCTGGCCGCCTTGAACGCCGCTGTTTTCGACGTAGTCGTCGCTTCCCAGCAATTCCTCATCGTCGCCATCGTCAAAGCGGCTGTCCTCATCGCGATAGACGGGCGGCGCGGCGCGATCATCGCGGCGGTAATAATCGTCGCGAGGCGGCGGCGAAGAATAATATGGATCCGACGCATAGCGGTCGCGCTCAAGCGCGCGGTCGATCAGAACAACGCCGCCAACGATGCCGAGGGCGATCAAGGCCGCCTCACCGCCGCTCAGGTGTCCATGACCGTGGCTGTGCCGATAATGGCGCGAGCCGTAGTAGTAACCGCCGTGGCCACCGTACGCGTAATGGCCGCCATAATAGCCGCCATGATGTCCGTAGCCGTGACCGCCATGATAGCGGCCGCCTGCGCTCGCAGGCGCAATGGATCCGATAGTCATCGCCGCAGCGGCTGCTGCGAGCAGAGACTTCTTCAGCGAGAGCTTCGCCATGACACAACTCCTCTCGGGCGCTGCCCGGCGGGCGCGCATGCCGCCGTAACATTGGCGTTCATTGTGACCACTTTTGGGCGGCAGGAAAGTTACATTGCGGCCCCGAAGGCCTTCCCGCATTGCAGCGCGCACCGCCTGCGCTAGACTTCGAGCATATCCAGAGGGGGCTACATGCAACGTTATCTGATTGCGCTCGCTTTTTGCGTGCTCGCCGGCTGCGCGACCATGAGCGAGGAAGATTGCGCGAACGCAGACTGGGAGTTTCTCGGCGAGCAGGATGGCGCGGCCGGAGAAACCTACCAGAAGTTCGATTCTCGCGTGGAGCGCTGTGCGAAGTTTGGTTATCAAGCGGATGAACGCGCCTATAGCCGCGGCCGCGACCGCGGCATCGAGCGCTACTGCACCCCGGACAATGGTTATGAAATCGGCCGCAGCGGTGGAGCTTATCGCGGCGCCTGCCCAGCGGACCTCGAAGAAGACTTCCTTGCCGAATACAATATCGGCCGGCGCCTTAATGAACTTTCGAACGCGCGCCAAGCGTCGCTCGACGCCTACAACAATGCCCTTAGTTCGCTCGACTCAATCAAATCGAACCTAAGGGATGCGCGCGACCGATTGCGCAATGGCGAATTAACCGACGAAGAACGCGCGCAGATTGAACGCGACATCGACGGCTATCGCCGCGAAATCGACCGGCTCGAACGCGACCTGCCGCGCCTCGATTCTGACGTGCAGGAGGCAGAAGGCCGGCTCGACGATTACAGGCAATTCCTGAAGCGCCGCGGCCGGCGCTACTAGAAACTTTTGTCGCGCGTTCTTTCCGAAAACCGGCAGCCACTTTTCGGGAACACGCTAGCCGGCCAGAATTCGCCTGGCCTCAGCGCTGTCGGCGGCGATCTGCGCCTTCAAGGCGTCGAGGCCGTCGAACTTTCTTTCGTCACGCAGAAATTCGACGAAATTCACGGCGATCGTCGCGCCATAAAGATCGCCGCTAAAGTCAAAGAGGTGCGCCTCAAGAAGCGGCGCAGGCGCACCAACGGTTGGCCGCCTCCCGAAATTCACAACGCCGCAATAGCTGCGTCCTGCCGTGGAAACTTTTACCGCATAGACGCCGCGCCGCGGTTCAATGAGTTCGCCCAAAGTCATGTTCGCGGTTGGAAAGCCGAGCGTTCGCCCGAGCTTTTGCCCGGCAATGACTTCGCCTTCGACTGACCAAGGCCGGCCAAGCATCGTCGCGGCCGCACGGACATCGCCTGCCTGAAGCGCCGCGCGTATCGTGCTCGAGCCGATTTTCTCGCCCTGAGCCTCCGCTTTCGGCGCAATCACGAGCGCCGCAAGACCAGCCTCTTCACAAAGGCGTTTCAGCCCTTCAGCGTCGCCAGAGCGCCCCTTGCCGAAGCGGAAATCCGCGCCTGTTGCGACGCCGGCAAGACCAAGCTTTGTTTTGAGAATGTCGCGCACGAACTGTTCCGGCGTCATCGCCGCGAGCGCAGCGTTGAACGCAAGCGTCAACACAGCGGTTGCACCGTGTTCGTGCAATAGCGCGTCGCGTTGCTTGGATGTCGTAAGCAGAAACGGCGGTTCATCTGGCTTGAAATAGCGGCGCGGATGCGGGTCGAAAACAACAGCGCCTGCAGCGCCGCCCACCGATTTCGCGAACGCGGTTGTATCGGCAAGCAGGCGTTGATGACCGCGGTGCACGCCGTCGAAATTGCCGATGGCGGCGATCACTCCTTTGCCGCTCTTCGCTACCAAGTAAGCCGCTCCATCACCGCCACCGCGCGAACGCCTGCCGCGGCGAGCGCTTCAGCCGGATCGCCTTCGTGCACACCGCCAGCGCCGGAGATGAAGACAACATCGATTTCCTGCGCATTGGCGCCGGCGATATCGGTAGCAATGCCGTCGCCAATTGCGAGCATGCGCTTTGTTGGAACCGAAGCCCCTCGCGCTTTTGCGACGCTCTGCGAGGCAAGCTCATAGATCGGCGCATGCGGCTTGCCGCCGTAAATGACTTCCCCGCCGAGCGTCTTATAGAGTTCTCCAAGCGCGCCGGCGCAATAGATGAGCCTACCTCCCCAACGCACCACGATGTCAGGATTGGCGCAAATCATCGGCAGCTTCCGCGCCGCCGCTTGCCAAAGCAGGTCACGATAGTCGTCCGGCGTCTCGTGCTGATCATCGACAAGACCGCTGCACACGATGAATTCTGCATCTTCGAGCGGCGCGAAAGAAACGTCGATCCCTTCGTAGAGCTTATCGTCCTTGCCCGGTCCGAGCCGATAGGCAGGCGCTGGAAGGCGCGCGATGATCGCCGCGCGCGTCGCATCGCCCGACGTCACCACCGCATCGTAGGCATCGCGCGGCAGGCCAAGCCGATCGAGCTGCGGTGGAATAATCAATGATGGCCGCGGCGCGTTCGTGAGGATGATGACCGGTCCGCGCTCCTTGCGAAACCGTATGAGCGCTTCACGCGCGCCAGAAAACAATTCGACGCCGTTGTGGATGACGCCCCAAGCATCGCAAAGGAGCGCATCATAACTCGCCGCGAGCGGCGCAAGGCGATCAATCGAGGGCGGCTTTTGCACGAGGGCCGGTTAGAGCGGCCCTCCTTGCCGGTCAAGCCACGCGGGACCTAGGAAGCTTTTGCGAGCGGAACTTCCTGCTGCGCAGCCTGGCCGTCGACGTAGAGGTCGGCGCGGCGCGGCGCGCCAAAGAGATTGCCTTGCCCGTAGTCGATGCCGAGAGCGAGTATCTCGGGCATCTGCCCTTCGAGCTCGATCTTCTCGGCGATAAGGTCGATGCCGGCCTCCGCAAGCCGCTTGCGGAACGCCCTGACTTTCTCGGCCCCTGAGTCGCCCGAAGCGCTTGCAGACAAGAGAAGCGTCGTAGGCGCTTTGACGAAGCGGAAATTTTTCGAACGGAGGGCATTCCAGTCGATGTCGAGGCTGTGGACATGGTCAACCGAGAACGCGAAACCGCGTCGCGCAATCGCGTTCAGATTCTCCTCGAACCGAGGATGCATCATGTGGATCGCGGGATAGGTGAATTCGAAGATAAGGCGCGAAGAGAGATCGCGGTTGATTTCGAGATAATCCGTGAAGTGGTTGAAGAAGTCGGTGTCGTAGAGCGTCGCAGGCGAGAGGTTGCAGAAGACCGCAAACTGGTTGTCGATGCTGCGGAGGCGGCGAAACGCCTGCACGCAACGCAGAAGGATCATGTTGTCGATCACGCCGATGCGGTTCGCACGCTCCGCGGCGTCGAGATAATCCGACGGCTTCAGCACGCCGCCATCAGCATCGCGCAGACGCGAGAAGGCTTCGTAGTAACGAACCTTGCGTTGCGGGAGGCTGACGATCGGCTGCAGATAAAGCTCGACCCGATCCGCCTCGATCGCGCCCCTGACGCGCTCGAGCATCGACGTGTCTCCGCTCGAGAGGCCCTCAACTTTCGTAAATTGAAAGAGCGGCGCGACTTTCTTCGCGGCGTCTTCGGGATCTTCCTCGCAGCGCTTTGTGAGATTCTTCAGCATCTCGAGCTCGGCTTGCGCCTTACTGTAAGCAAAGCCCATCCGCGCGTGCATAATGAGGGTTACCACAAGCGCCGCGCCGAGCCAGATTTCGATGTCTGGCCCAAGTCCTGTTCGCAAGCCTGCAGCGATCAGGAGAATGCCCGTCAGGCCAGCCATAAAGAGAACGCCGGCGCCGTATCTCGAAGTCCTCTGACGAAGATTCATCGCCCCGCCCTTTTTCAGCCCGTTACCCCGGGATCTGTGCAATTTGAGGCGAATGCTAGAGAGATGCAGTTGATAAGGAATTAACCGAGTCTTCGCACACGGAGACGCGCGCGCATCCAAGAAAAAGGCCGCCCGATTGGGGCGGCCTTCAATGATTGAGGAGACATTAACGCGCGAGCGTTCTAGCTCGGGAACTGATCCTCGCGCGGATCAATCATGATCTCGACCCTGCGGTTGAGCGTCTGTCCGGCCGTCGTGTTGTTGTCGCCGATCGGACGCGTTTCACCATAGCCGATCGCATTTAGGCGGCTCGGGCTCACGCCTTGCGAGGCGAGATAGTTAGAGACGCTGAGCGCACGGCGCTGCGAGAGATCCATATTGTAGCTGTCCGAGCCGCGCGCATCCGCATGGCCGGCGACCGTGACGCTCGTCTTGTCGAATTCCTTCAGGACGATCGCGACAGAGTTCAGAGTTTCATAGAATCCCGATTTTATATCGGACTGCGCCGTATCGAAGGTGATGTCCGACGGCATGTTCAGGATGATGTTGTCGCCCTGCCGGGTGACCGAAACGCCGCTCGCCGCAAGGCGCTCGCGGAGCTTTGCCTGCTGGCGATCCTGATAGACGCCGATGCCGACGCCGGTCGCTGCGCCAACGGCGGCGCCGATCGCTGCGCCCTTGCCGGCGCTGCCTGTCATCGCGCCGATAACCGCACCCGCCGCAGCACCCGCAGCAGCGCCGCCGGCGCCGCTTGTAACGGCGCGGCTCGGCCGCTCTTCACCCGTATAGGGGTTGGTGGTGCAGCCTACGACGAGAATGGCCAAAGCCCCCGTCAACAACGCTTTCCGCATGTGTCTCTCCTTGCAAAGCGACTGAAAACCCGCGCCTCCGAGCCCCTAATCAAGGGCTGCCGGAACGGCGAAGCCGCCGCGCAATACCATCGTTTTGGCGGCCTCTAGCGATTACAAACAGGTAATTGCGGCTGAAGTTCAGTCTATTCATGGCGGCTCCTTGCAAAGCCTCTGAGCCTTTCTTTGCGAAATGCCTAGAAATCTAGAGGCCGCGCCCTTGACCGCCATCAGACCGGCGCTTAACTCCGTCTGGCACTCAGCCATGCTGAGTGCTAGCAATTTGGCGTAAGCCGCGGCTTAGCCGCGCTAACCGGTTGTTTTTAATAGAAGATCGAAATTAGGAGACTAGACGATGGCTTTTCGGCCGCTCCATGACCGCGTTCTCGTCCGCCGCATCGAAGACGACGAGAAAGTAGGTTCAATCATTATCCCCGACACCGCCAAGGAAAAACCGCAGCGCGGCGAAGTCATTGCCGTCGGCTCGGGCGCGCGTGGCGAGAACAACGAAATCATCCCGCTCGACGTCAAGAAGGGCGACAAAATTCTCTTCGGCAAGTGGTCCGGGTCTGAAGTGAAGATCAACAACGAGGAGCTCCTCATCATGAAGGAGTCGGACATCCTCGGGATCATCAGCTAACCCCCTTTTTGAAATTCAGGAGAACACAGAATGGCTGCTAAAGAAGTCAAATTCGACGTCGAAGCGCGCGAAAAAATGCTGCGCGGCGTCGACATTCTCGCCAACGCCGTGAAGGTTACGCTCGGCCCGAAAGGCCGCAACGTCGTCATCGAGAAATCGTTTGGCGCGCCGCGCACAACGAAAGACGGCGTTACGGTCGCGAAGGAAATCGAACTCGAAGACAAGTTCGAGAACATGGGCGCACAGATGGTGCGCGAAGTCGCTTCTAAGACGAATGACGAAGCGGGCGACGGCACCACGACGGCGACCGTCCTTGCTCAAGCGATCGTTCGCGAAGGCGCGAAGGCAGTCGCCGCCGGCATGAACCCGATGGACCTGAAGCGGGGCGTTGAACTCGCCGTCGCGAAAGTTGTCGAGGACATCAAGAAGCACGCGACGAAGATCGCCAAATCTGACGAGATCGCCCAGGTCGGCTCGATCGCCGCGAATGGCGAGCGCGAAATTGGCGAGATGATCGCCAAGGCGATGGAGAAAGTCGGCAATGAAGGCGTCATCACGGTCGAGGAAGCTAAGTCTCTCGAATCCGAGCTCGACGTCGTTGAGGGCATGCAATTCGATCGGGGCTACCTCTCGCCGTATTTCATCACGAATGCCGAGAAGATGATCGCCGAGCTCGAAGATCCGTACATCCTTCTCCACGAGAAGAAGCTGTCGGGCTTGCAGTCCATGCTGCCGCTGCTCGAAGCGGTCGTTCAGTCGGGCAAGCCGCTCCTCATCGTTGCTGAAGACGTCGAAGGCGAAGCGCTTGCGACGCTCGTCGTTAACAAGCTGCGCGGCGGCCTGAAAGTTGCGGCCGTGAAGGCTCCGGGCTTCGGCGATCGCCGCAAAGCGATGCTCGAAGACATCGCCGTTCTCACGGGCGGCCAGGTCATCTCTGAGGACCTCGGCATCAAGCTTGAGAACGTCACGGTCGACATGCTCGGCAAGGCCAAGAAAGTGTCGATCAACAAAGACGACACGACGATTGTCGACGGCCACGGCGACAAGAAGGACATCGAAGCTCGCACGAACCAGATCCGCACCCAGATCGAAGAAACAACGTCCGACTACGATCGCGAAAAGCTCCAGGAGCGTCTTGCGAAGCTCGCTGGCGGCGTTGCGGTGATCAAAGTGGGCGGCGCCACCGAGATCGAAGTGAAAGAGCGCAAGGACCGCGTCGATGACGCGCTGAATGCTACGCGCGCAGCCGTTGAAGAAGGCATCGTCCCGGGCGGCGGCGCCGCGCTCCTCTACGCGACGCGCGCACTCGAAGGCCTCAAAGGCGCGAATTCCGATCAGGACGCGGGTATCAACATCATCCGCCGCGCAATCCAGGCGCCGATCCGCCAGATCGTGAAGAACGCGGGCGGGGAAGGCTCGATCGTCGTCGGCAAACTGCTCGAACAGAAAGACTACAAATTCGGTTTCAACGCGCAGACCGACGAGTATGTCGACCTGATCAAAGCGGGCATTGTGGATCCGGCGAAAGTCGTCCGCACGGCTCTTCAGGATGCGTCGTCTGTCGCGGGTCTTCTGATCACGACGGAAGCCATGATCGCCGAAGCGCCGAAGAAAGAAGCCGCGCACAGCCACGGCATGCCGGGCGGCGGCATGGGCGGCATGGGCGGAATGGACTTCTAGTCCGTCCCATCGAACCAAGATGCGAAAGGGCGGCTTTCGGGCCGCCCTTTTTTTGTTCAGCGTACACTCGCTGTCAGCGAAGCAGTTCGGCGAGCTTCCAATTGCTGGTAGAGCGGGGCGAGCCATTTCTCGGCGGCGGCGAGGATTTCAGGCGTCGCGGACAGGCGCTTTGTTTCGCTGTCGCCGGCGAAGAGCCGATCCGGGGCCTTTGCATTGTAACGGCCCGCCTCCATCATAGAGGTGCGTTCGGTCTCGCTCACCGTCGCGCCGAAATGCGGCAGAATTCTTGTCCATAATGCGTCCGGCAATTCCTGGTAATTGACCAGCAGCCCTCCGCCTGCGGAATACTGCGTGAGCGCCGCCTCGCAGAAATCGGCGAGAATGCGCGCGTAATGTTCTGCCGACGCAATGGGGTACTTGTCGTCGAACCGGCGGACGCGAGGGCCGGCGAGATCAGGAAACATTTGCGCGCCCGGCCGCGCCGCGTGCGAGACAAGCACTTCAGTCGGATCGCGGTAGAGAAATATCCATTGCGTATCCGGAAAGGCGCGCCGGAAGAGCGGCGCCGACCGCACGTGCCAGGAGTCGAGCTTGATGAAGCAGCAGTCCTCACCTGCGCGGGGCGTGGCGAGCGCCCCCGTCATTGCGCGAAGCCAGCGCGCCTGCTCTTCGGGCGTGAGATTCGTCCGCGCATGGCGCGCCTGTACGACCATGTCGATCGGATCTGCCTCCGAAAGAACGACGGCGCGGTCGAGCGCCGCGAGCATGCGCGCGACCCATGTCGAGCCGCAGCGCGACATGTGAAAAATGAGGCCGTCCGGCGCGCGGCCTGAGTAAGTTTTCTCGCGTTCGAGCAGCCGCTCGATCGGCGTTGCATAGCGGCAGAAGAGCCGGTTGAACGGCCGGCCCAGGGCGCGCCGCACGTCGTCCTCGAACCGCGGTGCGTTTAGGCTCTCCGCGCCGAAAAAAGCCCACTGAATGTGGAGGCGCCCTTCCAGCCAACCCGCCGAGATCGGCAACCATCCCGAAGGCGGTTGGGCGTCGAGGACGGCGGGCTCGATAGCAGTCCCGAACCACGCCGGGGCGCCGCTGAGCGCTTCTATGACGGCGTCCGCGCGGACTTCGAGGCCGCAGCTCGCAGTTGTCGCAATGACGCGGGCTACGAGATCGCCAGCATCGTCGCAGGTCAGCAGCCGCCGTTGCAACTCGGCATCAGAGAAAGCGCGGCGACAAAATGTGTCGAGGGACATCGCGAAGACCTCTCCGCCGATCACGCGGGCCGGCTCTGTCTGATCGTAGCAGGCGGGGCTAAACGCCGCCTAACTCGGGCTGCGCGATGAGATGAACCAATCGAACGACTATGCGAGTCGTCACACTCCCTGCGACATAGCACAATCAGGGTTCTTTCCGGGGCTTCTCCTTCTGTGGGCGGCGCGTAATGAAATTGAAGTCAGGGCGATTTGGGCCGGAGGCAATGCTAGTCGCGGCCATTGCCTTGCTATCCATAAGCTCGGTGCTGGGCGCGCCCGATGACGGCAAGCAGCTTTCTCCTGAAGGATTGCGCAAGGACCTCGACATTATTTGGGACGCCGTTGAGCAGGGCGACCCGGCTTTCGACAGGTACCACTCAAAACACGAACTGAAGCGAGTCTTCGAAAAGGCGCGAGCGCGCATTGATGCGCCGATGACGGACCTCGACTTCTACCGCATCGCCGCGCCTGCGGTTGCGGCGCTCGGCAATGGCCACGCTCAATTGTCGCTTAGCGACGAAACACGCGCTTGGGTCAGGGAGCGCGCAGGGCTTCTTCCTCTCGGCACGCGCTATCTCAAAAACAAGCTTTACGTGGTGCGCAATCTCAGCGGTGCGGATATTTCGCCGGGAGCGGAAATCCTATCGATCAACGGCCGCCCGATTAATCAAATCATACGCTCAAACATGCGGGCCCTATCACTGGACGGGACGAGCAAGGCGCCGCGCCTGAATAACGCCGGAGGATGGAGTCTCCTTTTCGACTTGGTTCGCATTCAAGGATTCTCCGGCGTTTACGAATTGCGATACCGGGAGCGCGGCGAAGTCAGGACGGTAAGCGTGAATGGCCGGGCATATGCCGATATTTCGGGCGAGTGGCAGGAAAAGTATCCAAACGACTCGGAGGTCGCCGAGCGCGGGGAAGCAAGCCTAGCCTGGCGCAACGACGTCGCGATCATGCGGATACCGCATTGGGATCATCCGGCCGAAGGAAAGCCGGGACTGTCGGAGCACTATCGCGAATGGTTTGCCGAGATCGCCGAGCGACAGGCGAAAGCGCTTGTCATCGATATCCGCAATAATGGCGGCGGAAATGAAGGGGTAGCGACCGAACTTCTTTCGTACCTGCTCAATCGTCCGTTTCCATACTATTCATGCCTGACGATGAACGCTAAGGACTTTCCGTTCTTCGAGCATGTTGCTGACGCAGCCGAGTTCCGCGCTGAGATTCCGAAATATGTAAGGCCGTCCTCCGAACCGTGCCGACGGTACGGCGCGCTTGAAATGACCGAAGCGGCGTTTCCCAATCTCGGCATGCAGCAACCACGACAGCCGCAGTTTGCAGGACCTGTATTTCTTCTTGTGAACGGTGGATCCTTCTCTACGAGTTCGGAATTCGCGTCCGCCTTTCATGCTCAGAAGGCCGGTCTGATCATCGGACAAGAAACGTCAGGCGGCTATCTCGGAGACTCGTCAGGGCTTGAACCGGAAGTCCAGCTTCCAGAGAGCGGCATGACGTTCAACGCATCGCTCATCGCATACCACATGGCCGTGCCGAGACGCCCGGGCGCTCAGGGCGGCGTATTACCCGACGAATTGATCCGCTATGAGATCGACGACGTCCTGGCTGGGCGAGACCTCGAAATGGAGCGGGCGACCGAACGGGCGGCGCAGGCCGCGCACTGACCTCGTTTTGGCCGGCTGCGCACCCCTTTGGACGCACCGGCGATTGCGTGTTGGCCCCAATTTGTTAGGGTCTCCCCGGGGAAGTTGGTTGAGGGGTTCCGGGGGCTATGCTGAAAGCCATTGGTGCTGCGGTCATTACGCTGATCGCTGGTTCGGTTGCATTTGCGCAAGGGAACGTGACGCGATCCGCCGCGAATGGCGGTGACGTAGTTTATGTCGGTCCGAATTCGGGCGACGCGATCTTCGCGCAGGACGATTACTCGCTGACCCCCATGATCTGCCCGTTCAAGGGCAACGTGAAATACAAGGCCGGCGAAATCTCCTGCGGACTTTTCACCGTGCCGGAGAACCGCGAACGGGCGAACTCGCGCAAGATCCAACTGCATTATGTGAAGATCGCGGCGCGTCAGCCGAAGACTTGGGACGCCGCGAAGAGCGGAGAGTGGAAGCGCCGCGACGACTCCATCATCTATCTCACCGGCGGACCGGGCGCGCAGGCGACCGGCTACGTTGAACGCCTGAAGGACCACGGCGTCCGCGACCACCGCGACCTCTACATTCTCGAGCAGCGCGGCATCGGATTCTCGCAGGACTTCTGCCCGCTCTATGGACTTATCGATCCCGCCGCGGCCGACACTCCAGACTACGCCGCTTATCAGCGCGCTGGCCTTCACTATATGGAGGCGTGTTTCGCCACGGCGAAAGCGCGCGGCGTTGATCTCTCCGGCTACAACACAATCGAGAATGCGCGCGACGTGCATGCGCTCCGTAAAGCGCTTGGCTTTGAGAAGTGGAACGTCTGGGGGATTTCCTACGGCTCCTATCTCGGACAGGCCTATATCAAGGAAGATCCGGACGGCATCCGCGCTGTTGTGCTCGACGCCATTGCGCCGCTTGAGCCCCGGGCGCGCTTCCAGAAAATCGGCCCGAGCTATCAGCGCGATCTCGATCTACTCGAGAAGGCATGCAAGGAAAACCCTGTCTGCGCCAAGGATTTTCCAAACCTTGTCGAGCGTTACAAAGCGGCGATCGCGAAAGTCCGGGACACCGGCCCGATCAAGATGAAAGCGATCGACACCGAGCTTTTCCCGAGCGGGGAAGCCTATTTCTTCCACGACATCATCGGCGGCCTGCCTTTCGCGCAGCTTTATGAGCAGAAGAATTATGGATCGCTGCCGGCGTTCATGGCGTCCGTCGCAACGATGGTCGAGAAAGACGACTACGAGGCGTTCCGCATACTGACGGCGAGCGGCCCGGGCGGCGGCCCCTCGGTGAGCCAGGGCATGTACAATGCGATCGGCTGCAACGACAGCTGGGTGAGCAACCTTCGTCAGGTGCTAGAAGAAGATCGCGCCGAGAATCCAGTGCTGTCGTCGCTGCAAGGCGATCCCGCGCTCGCCGATGAGATTGTGGCGATCTGCAAGAAGTACGGAATGCCCGGACGCCCGGCGGATCAGTACGCGCCGACGCAAACCGCGATCCGCACGATCATCGCAGACGGCCAGATGGACCCGATCACGCCGCCGCCTTTCGCGGCGATGATCATGCCGGGCTTCACCAACGGAACCTATGTCGAGTTCCCGTATGCAGGCCACGGCCCGACACGCTCGGTGAAATGCGCCGGAGAATTTCTGACGAAGTTCTACGACAATCCTGATGGCGAGCTTGACCGCTCCTGCGCCGACGGCATGAAGGCGCCGAACTTCGTCGGGAAGCTCTACGAGACGAAGGGCCTTACCCGTTTCGCGACTCTCTCCGCAGAGGACCCGAAAGCGATGGCGCTCGGCGTCGTCTGGATCGGCTTTGCGGCGCTCGTCCTCATCTTTGGCACGATCACTTACACTCTCGCGCCAATTGCGCGGCTGGTGAACCGCTCCGACGTGATGACAACCGGCGGCGCGCGCATTCTTGCTTGGCTTACGGCGATAACTGGGACGGCCGCCCTCGGGGGGCTCGCCTACGCCGTTATGGCGTCGATGCAGGCGAGCCAGTTCATCTTCCTCGTCGGCCTCCTCCCGGTCGCAAAGTGGTTCGTCATCGCCGGCCTCGCCTCGGGCGTCCTCGGGGTGATCCTCCTCGTCATGACCTGGATCGCCCGCCGGAAGGAGCCTCTCCCGATCGGTGTTTTGCTGGGGCTCGCTTTGACCGCGGTCGCCGGCATCCTCCTGGCGGCGTTCCTTTATTCCTTCGGATTCTCGCCCTTCTAGGGCGTTCACCTTACGGGTTGCGCCGCTCTTTACTTTGGCGGCGCAACCAAATGACCCGCACGATTGTTGCAGGCTTTCATTTCGACCGGTAAAGCCTCGCCTTTGCCGCGAAATTGCGGAGCCTGGAGACACGGGATGGCGGCGGCCGAAAAGCGGACGCTCTTTCAATTCTCGGACGCGCGAGTCTGGGGCCTCCTTATCGGAGCGAGCGTCGTCCTCCTCGGAGTCTTGTTCTGGGACTCGATCGCCAATCTGTGGTCGCGCTGGGGCGGCCAACAGGAACTCAGCCACAGCTATTTCATCCCGCTGATTTCGGCTTGGCTCGTGTGGACGAACCGCAAGGCGGTCGCCACGAGCGTCGGCTCGCCTTCCCTTGTCGGTCTCGCGCTTCTTTGCGGCGCCGGACTTCTCCTCCTCGTCGGCCAGCTCACCCACATCTACGTATTCGAGCACATCGGGCTTGTCGTTGCGATTGCCGGACTTGTTGCGGGCTTCGGCGGCGTGTCGCTCCTGCGCGCCACAGCAGCGTCGATTGCGTTCCTCTTCTTCGCCGTGCCGCCGCCCTATTGGGTGATCACCGTCCTCTCGTGGAAATTCCAGGAGATATCGTCGGTTCTCGGCGTCGCCATGATCCGGCTGATGGACATTCCGGTTTATCTCTCCGGAAACGTCATCGATCTTGGCGAATACAAGCTGCAAGTCGCCGAAGCCTGCAGCGGCCTTCGCTATCTCTTCCCCTTCCTCAGCCTCGGCGTGATGACCGCTTATCTTTATCGCGGTCCGCTCTGGCAGAAGCTCGTGATCATCGCCGCGACGATCCCGATCACGATCGTCATGAACAGCTTCCGCATCGCCGTCACTGGCGCGCTGGTGCAAGCCTACGGCACCGCACAGGCCGAAGGCGCGTTGCACCTCTTCGAAGGCTGGGTCGTTTTCGTTCTTTGCCTGATCGCGCTTTTCGGAATTGTCGCGCTGCTTGCCATCACCTCGAAGCCGAGGAAGAAGCCCCTCGATGCGCTCGGCGCCCCGGACCTCAAACCCGTTTCCCCGAGCCCCGGCAAACTCTCCCGCCCCGTCGCCTTCGCGGCGCTTTCGGGAGCGATCCTCGCCTTCATCGGCCTCTCGCAGTTCGCCTCGACGGACACCCTGATCATTCCGAAGCGCGAGATGTTTGCGAAGGTCCCGCAGGAATTCGCCGGCTGGCGCCAGGAGATCACGCCGATCGATCCGAGCATCGCCGAAGTTCTGCGCGCGGACGACACAATCGTCATGAACGTCGTCTCGCCGGAGAACGAGTTCGTGAACATCTATCTTGCTTATCTCGACGCGCAGCGTGACGGCCGTTCCTGGCACTCTCCGCGCCAGTGCATTCCCGGCGGCGGCTGGCAGATCACGAGCCACACCATCGAAAAGCGCACGCTGCCCGATGGCCGCGTCGTCAACTACAATCGCCTGCTCATTCAGAACCGCGATTATCGCCAGCTCGTCTACTACTGGTACGACCAGCGCGGGCGCAAAGTGGCGAACGAATTCGCGATGAAGTTCTGGCTCATCTATGACGCCGTCATGAAAAAACGCTCTGACGGCGCGCTTGTTCGTCTCATCACGCCCGTCACCAATCAGAACGGCGTCGAGGACGCCGATCGCATCCTGCAGAAAATGATGACGCGCGTTGAGGGTTTCCTCCCGACCTACGTGCCGAACTAGAAAGCCATGCGCATCCTCATCGTTGCGCCGAACATCTCGATGCGCATGGGCGGCGAGGCCGTTCTTCCCTACCATTATGTCCGCGAGTTCCAGCGCGCCGGCGTCGATGTTTTCGCCCTGACGCATGCCCGGGTTCGTGACGAGCTTCGACAAAGCGAGCTCTGGCGCGAGGGCGCCTTCCACTTTGTAGAGGACACGCTCGCGGAGAAGTCGATCTTCGCCGTCGGCAAACGCGCGCCCGGCGGCGTCGCCGACGCGCTCTTCAATCCGATGATCGCGATGGTCACGATGCAGCGGCTCGGCGCACGCGCGAGGGCGCTGTCGCGCGAGATGACGTTCGACGTCGTTCACCAGCCGATCCCGGTGTCGCCGCAATTCCCGTCCTTCCTGACGGGTGTCGATGCGCCGGTCATCATTGGGCCGATGAACGGCGCGATGAACTTTCCAGCGGGATTTGAACGTGATTATTCGCAAGGGTCGGAGATTTCGGTCCGCGCAGGCCGCGCGCTCTCCGGCGTCGCCAATACACTTGTCGCCGGCAAACGATCCGCGGCGCGCATTCTCGTCTCGAACGAACGCACGCGAGCCGCCTTGCCGTCCGCGATCGATCGCTCCCGCGTCGGATTCACGACCGACAACGGCGTCGATCTCGACCTTTGGACTTTGCCTCGTGTGGATCGCGAGACGCCGCCGCTTTTTATGTTTGTCGGAAGGCTCATTCGCCTCAAGGCTGTCGATATCCTGATCGATGCGTTCGCGAAACTCGAAGCTCCCGCGCGGCTTGTCATTATCGGCGACGGACCCGAGCGCGGGCGGCTGGAGGCGCAGGCAGCGCGAGTGCGGAACTCCGCGCAGGCGATCGAGTTTCTCGGCTTCCGTCCGCAATCCGATATTCGTGATGTGCTGGCGCGCGCGACCGCGCTTGTCTTTCCGTCGCTTAGGGATTGCGGCGGCGCTGTCATCATTGAGGCCTTCGCTTGCCGGACGCCAGTGATCGCTTCGGATTGGGGCGGGCCGCAGGATTACGTTACGCCCGATACCGGCATCCTCGTTCCGCCTACGGACCGCGCGTCGCTGGTCGACGGAATTGCGGCGGCGGTGAGCGCGCTGGCGAAGGACCCGGCCCGCGTCAGCAAAATGGGAGATGCGGCGCGGCGCGTGGTCGAAGAACGCTATTCGTGGAAGGCGAAGGCGCACGAGATGATCGACCTCTATGGCCGCGTGATCGCCGAGCGCAAGTAATCGGGCATCCTGACTCTCAGTCCTCGACCCCGCGGATTTCTTGGCCCGCAACAGGTTTTAGCGGGGATTCTGCTTAGTCCTTTGAGCATTCTCGTTTCCCTCGTGTCCTTCGTGCTCCTTTGTGTCCTTCGTGTTTAACCACAAAGGACACAAAGGATTTCACGAAGAGCACAATGAGTTCAGCGCCCATCCATCAGTCGCAATGCGCTCATAGTTTCTCGTCTCCGCGGCTGTTGAGCCCGAGAGCATAAAAAGGCGAGAGGCGGCGCGGGGACGGCCAACCCTCGAAATATGCATGCGGGAAAATGGATCAGCACCCATCCCCGCGCCCGCGCGCCATTGGCGCGCGAATCATGACTCGACCGCCTTCGCGGTCGGGCGTTGTCGGACGAGCAGCGCGACAGTTCTCTTCCTTGCCTCTTCCGCTTCTTTCCCCGCTCAGCATCCCGCCCGAATTCTCGGGACGGTGAACGGCTACTCGAAAGCGGCGTCAGCGAGGCCTCAAACCGGCCACTCCGACCGAGGAGCAGACGCCTTCCGTAACGCGGACGTCTTCCCCGGCTCGCCGGTCCCATGCCGCCGTCGAACGGTTGCAACGACGCCTCTCGGCGCATGGAACGTGAGAATAATACGGCAGGTTTTTCAGGTGGGGATATCTTTTTGCGTTAACCATGGCAGGTCAACGAATCCGCCAATTAACCAAGAAAAAATTTGCGACAATATCGGTTCGTGTACGGAGTGTAATTCCCGGTCGTGCATTTTTCTGGACGCCGCGGCAAAAACAAAACGAGCCGCGAAGGATCGCGGCTCGCCTGAATGTACGCGGGTCAGAGCGGCTATTGGTCGTCTGACTCGCCGCCGAGGAGGTCGCTGTCGTCGCCGATCTTGTTCACGCCGACGCGCGGACTCTGATAGCCCTGCGAGCCGACTTGCGCCTTGAAGATCACGCCGCCGGGATCTGACCGGCGCTTGACGCGGACCGGCTCGGAAAACTGGCCTTCGCCATCCGTCCGCACCGTGCGGACCAATTCCATCTGACGGCCGTTCGGTCCGCGATAGATCGAAACTTCCGAGTAGGGCGGCAGGCCAACGGCCGAAACCGTAACTTCATCGCCCGGATCTACTGAGCGGCGGTCAACCGTCAGCAGCGGCGGCGCGCTCACGCGTGACTGCGCGGCTTGCTGCGCCGGCGTCAGCTTATATGGCATCAGCGATTCGACTTGCGGCGAGACGCTGTAACCGTAATTGCCCGATGATCCGCCTGCAGAGGGCGTCGGCGCCGGGGCATAGGCCGGCGGCGCGCTCGGAGCAGCTGCCGCCACGGGAACGCCTGCGCTGAACGCCGGAACACGAAGCTCCGATCCCGCCGCGAGATATTTCCAGTCGAGGCCCGGATTGAACGCGATCAGCGTCGTCGGCGAAACGCGATGGCTGTAGGCGACCTTGTCGATGCTGTCGCCCGGCTGAACGACATAGACGCTGTAGGGGATGTTCGCCCACTGCGTATTGCCGACATTGGCGTAGCCGTTCGGCACGTTCAGCACCTGGCCGGTATAGACCGCACGCGGATTATCGATGCCAGGGTTCGCCGCGAGCAGCGTATCGACCGGCACGTCGCAGTAATTCGCAATGTCGAAAGCGGTTTCGCCGTTCTCGATCTTCGCGATGGGACCGCAATTGCCGTCCACCTTCTCGGCTTGCGCTTCGCCATAAAGTTCGTGCGCGAGGCGCGCGCCATCGACGCCGCTGAACGCGACTGTCGTCACAGTCGACCGGTTCATCTGCATCGCGAGCCGGCTTCCTTGCGCCATGGCGCCCCAGGATGGCCGCTGATCGTCGACATAGTCGTTCTGATAGAGGCGCTCGGCGCCATAAGGCGCAACCGCGGCGCTGTGATAAGTCGGCTCTTCGGTTGTAGCGCAACCGGCGGCAAGCAAAGCAAGCCCGGCGGCGCTAACCATCAAAGCCGGCCGTTCGAATGAAATACGCAGCATAGGTGGCTCCCCTGCCAATCCACGTGGCGTTAACCATAGCATAAAGTTCGAGGCGACAGGCCACAAAAAAGCGTTGCCAAAACACCGCATTCGGCCCGCCCGGAAAAACCCCGAAGCGCGTTACCCCTTTGTAATTTGCCGCTTTTTGCGACGCAGCCCCTTACCGGCCCCGGGACTGAAATCAAACCTTTGAGAGGGACCTTACCGATGAAAATCCTGTTGTCCGGCGCTGCCGCCGCCGGCGCGCTGCTCGCCTTCGCCCATGCTGAAGACGCCGTGAAATTCGACCTCTGGCAGTCGACAACCGCCACGCAAAGCGTGATCGCCGTCGCCGGCGAAGCTGATGGCTCGCCCTTCGTGGTCGCCGCGGGCGCCGACGCGACCGCCCTCGACATCCTCGCCGACGACGCGGCGAGCCTCGCTATCGCCGACCTCAAGGCGAAAGCCCAGAAGGAAATCGAGACGGCGGCCGCCGGCGACCAGGTCGTCGCGAAAGAGATCAAGACGGACGGCGAGAAGCCGGAGATCCACAAGATCGTCCTCGTGAAGAAGATCAAAGCCGAAGGCGACTCCGAGGCGAAAGAAACCCGCCAGATCATCAAGCTGAAGACGGACAAGGACCTCGACGCCGAGGCGGTCAAGTCGATGATCGCCGAAGCCAAAACCGAACTCGCCGCCGGCGACGAGAAAGCCGACGTTTCGGTCAACCAGGAAACGATCGTCGCCGAAGGCGATGACGCGACGGTCCTCTCGCTCGCCAGCGGCGCCGAAACCAATGTGAAGATCACGGAAACGGAAGACGGCGGCGCGAAGACCCGCCTCGTCCAGATCAGCGCCGCTGACGCCGCCGCCGCGATCAAGTTCATCGACAGCGCGACCGGCCTCGATGACGCCGAAAAGGCCGCGATGAAGACGAAGCTCGGCCTCTAAGGCTTACGGCTTTTGGTTGAGTAGGCCGGCGCGGGCCCTCCCGCGCCGGTTTTTTCTTTCGCGCGTTCCCGAAAAGTGGAAGCCGGTTTCGGAAAGAACGCGCAACACTCAAAAACCTAGCCCTCTTGCGCGGCTTGCCCGACCGCAGGCAGGAAGGGATGCCCATGCTGACGACGTTCCTTTCAACCTTTCTCGCAGCGTTCGTGACGCTGTTCATCGTGATCGATCCGATCATGGTGACGCCCATCTTTGCGGGGCTTACCCGCGACGACTCGTCAGGGAAGCGGCTGCGCACGGCTTTTGAAGCTGGCGTCATCGCTGCAGGAATTCTCACGCTTTTCGGTCTCGCCGGGAACATCGTGCTGACGCATATGGGGATCAGCATGGACGCTTTCCGCACGGCGGGCGGCATCCTCCTCTTCATCATGGGCTTCAGGATGTTCTTCGAGCCCGACAGCGAAGTGCAAGCGAAGACTCCGGGCCCCAAAGCATCTGCGCGCGAGCACATCGCTTTCTTTCCGCTGGCGATTCCGATGCTGTCAGGCCCAGGCGCGATCGCGACGATCATGCTGCTGATGGGCCCCGACAAGGCGGTCGAAGAAAAAGGCGCCGCTCTTGCGGCAGGCTACATTGTGCTCGCGATCAGCGTGCTGATCATGGCGTTTGCCAGCCGCATCGGCGACGCGCTCGGCCGCACGGGCATGAACGTGATCACTCGCCTCCTCGGCATGCTGCTGATGGCGCTCGCGACGCAGTACATCTTCGACGGCGTTCGCGTCGGCATCCTCGGCCTGAAGCTAGGCGATAGTTTTTAGTCGCCCTTCCGAAGCTTCTCGCCGACTTTCTCGACATCGCCGAGGACGCGCAAAAGGTTGCCGCTCCAGATTTTTTCAATGTCCTGTTCGGAATAGCCGCGCTTTACGAGCTCGCGCGTGACGTTCAGCGTCTCGGACGCGTCGCTCCAGCCGACAATGCCGCCGCCGCCGTCAAAGTCCGACGCGATGCCGACATGATCGATGCCGGCGATCTTCACCGCGTGATCGATGTGATTGACATAGTCGGCGACAGTCGCGCGCGGCTCGATCTTCCACAGCGCCTCGCGGCGCTTTTCATACGCCGCCTCGACTTCCGGGGTCATTGCGGCGCGCGCCGCGCTCGTTTCGAGCTTCATTTCCTTGCGGATTTTGTCCTGCAGCGCATTCTGTTCCGCATTCAGAGGCTTCACGAAAGCATCGAGCGCAACGATCTGCGCGACGCCGTTATTCGCCGCTATCGCTTTCAGCTGCTCGTCGTCGAGATTGCGGGGGGCATCGCCGATCGCTTTGGCGCCCGAATGCGAGGCGATTATCGGCGCTTTTGAGAGCGCGACCGCCTGCATCATCGTCTTCTTGCTGGAGTGAGAAACGTCGACCATGACGCCATTGCGATTGAGCTGTTCGACGAGCTCTCGTCCGAGCGCGGAAAGTCCGCCGTGAATCTCCTCCGGCTCCTTTATGTCCGCATTGGGATTCGAGCTGTCGCCGAACTGGTTGTGACCGAAATGCGTGATGCCGGAATAGAGAACGCCGCGGGCGCGCCACTGCTTTACGTCTGCAACCGAGCCGCCGAGCGGATAGGCGTTTTCCATGCCGATGAGCGCAACCTTGCGGCCTGACTTCGCGATCTTGCGCGCGTCTTCCGCCGAAAGCGCGAGGCCTATCTGGTCAGGATACGCAGCGACCAGGCGGTGAATCGCTTCCGCTTTCGTATTCGCATTGGCGCGAGCGTCAGCGAAGCCTTCCGGCGTCAGCGGCCCCTGCGCCGTGTAAACAATCAGAAAGATCGCATCGAGACCGCCAGCGCGCATTTTCGGCAGGTCGACCTGCGCTTTGGTGATGCCGCCGGGATCCATCGCCGCCGTTGCGTAGTCCGTTGGAATGTCGACATGGGTGTCGAGCGCGATCACCTTTTCGTGGATTTTCTCGGCCTTGGCTTCCAAAGCAGCGTCTGCAAGCGGCTGCGCCATCGCGCTCGCTGACATCATCAGGAACGCCGTCATCGTTCTCAGCATCATGATCCCCTCCTCCCGAAGTTTTTTCGCCAGAGCGCGTACCGGTTTCGGATTAAACGCGCGACACAACAACGACTAGCGCTTGCGCGCCAGCACGCTCTTCACTGTCTCGACCAGCTTCTCCTGCGGAACGGAAACCTGCGCAGGCTGTCCGGCGCGCCATTCCTGATTGTCGCCAATCGACTTCGACATTTCGGCGCCAAGCACCAGGTCCTTGATCGTCACTTCGCCTTTTTCGCGTTCGTCAGAACCCTGAATGACGGCGACCGGAGAGCCGCGCTTGTCGGCGTATTTGAGCTGCGCCTTCATCCCAGAACCGCCGACATAAACCTCGGCGCGGAGGCCCGCGCCGCGAAGCTCGGCCGCCATTTGCTGATAGGCGGTCATTTGCTCGGGTTCGAAGGCGAGGACGACCACAGGTCCTCTCGCGCCGGCGCCGGCGCCCAATTCGAACGCGGCTGCAAGGCGGGATATCCCGATCGACACGCCAACTGCCGGAACCTCAACTCCCTTGAACCTCTGCACGAGTCCGTCGTACCGCCCTCCGCCGCCAAGCGAGCCAAGCGAGGCGCCGGATTCATTCGAGCGAAACTCGGCTTCAAAGACGGGGCCCGTGTAATATTCAAGCCCGCGAATGATCGCGCAGTCGAAGTAGATCGACCGCGCATCGAAATCCGGAATCGCTTTGCGAATTCCGTAAAGTTCTTCGAGCCCCGCATCGCCAGCACTCGTTCCCGCGACGATGTTCTGCATCCGGTCGAGCGAAAGCACCGGATTGTCCGTGCCGGCGCCCGCGGACGATTGCAGAAAGCTGAGGACCGTCTGAATGCGCGCATCGTCAAGGCCGGCGCCTTTGGTGAAATCACCGCTCTCATCCTTGCGGCCCGGCCCCAAGAGGAGACCGACGCCCCTTTCGCCGAGGCGATCGAACTTATCCATCGACCGCATGACGGTGAGACGCGTCTTTGCAGTCTCTTCGCCCGTAAGAGCGAGCTTCTCGAAGAGCCCGTCGACGATCTTGCGATTGCTCACACGAATGACGAAGTCGGGCGCCTTTGCATTCTTGGCGACGGCGCCGCCGATCGCCGCCTTCAGCGCCTCGCTGAACATCATGCAGATTTCGGCGTCCGCATACGGCGCCGGCGCTCCGACCGTGTCGGCGTCGCACTGCGTGAATTCGCGAAACCGTCCGGGCCCGGGCTTTTCGTTGCGCCAGACCGGCCCCACCGCATACCGGCGGAAGGGCTTCGGCAAGGCGTCGTAGTTCTCGGCGACATAACGAGCGAGCGGCGCCGTCAGATCGTATCTGAGACTCATCCACTGCTCGTCATCGTCCTGCAGGGAGAAAACGCCTTCATTCGGACGATCAATGTCGGGAAGGAATTTCCCCAAAGCATCCGTATATTCGAGGGCAGGCGTTTCGAGCGGATCGAATCCCCAAGCCTCATAGACAGCAGAAATGCGCGCTAGCATTTCGCGCTCGGCGACGATCTCCGCGCCAAGACGGTCGCGGAAGCCGCGCGGCAGCCGCGCTTTGGGCTTGAAGCTCTTTTCCTTTGCCGCCATCGGGCATCAATCTCCTGGCGCCGGGATAGACGAAGACACGGCGCGTCGCAATTGAGCCGGGCTTGATCGCTCTGCGGATTGCCGCAGGAAGCGATTCGCCGGAAGAAGCGGCGATGGATCAGCCGGGCGAAACGAAGGGCGGCTTCCTCAGATGGCTTTCGAAGCCTGAGGCGATCATCGGCTTGTGCGCCGTTGTCGTCAGCGTTGTCGCGGTCTTTATCTCCGCCTATGAAGCGCGGATCGAGCGCGACTGGCAGCGCGCCGCCGTCTGGCCGTTCGTGCAGCTGTCGCGATCAAACTATTTCAGCGAAGATACGCCGGGGGAGCGCCGCTGGGTGCTCATGCTCAACGCCGAGAATGTCGGCGTCGGCCCGGCCCTGATCAAAGACTTTCACGTGACGGTTGACGGCAAACCGCACGCGGACTGGCAGTCCGCGATGCAGGCGTTGCTCAAGACCGAAGAGACGATCGACTACGGTGAATCGACCGTCAACGGCGCAATCCTTCCTGCCGAACGCATGTACCGGATGTTCGAGCTGCACGATTCGGCGCTGGCGGAGAAAGTCGCCGAGGCAATGAAGGGCAGGCTCGATTTTGAGGCGTGCTATTGTTCCGTGTTTGGCGATTGCTGGGAGACGAGCTACAGCGCGTTCGCAGGAGCGCGCGAGGTCAAGAGCTGCGAGCAAGACGAAAACTCATTCAAGCAATAAGCGAGTATCCGTTGTCGTCATTCAGAGTTTTGATTCTTGTCGCGCTGCTGGCGGCTGCGTGCTCGAAGTCACCCACCCCGTCGGGCGTGTTCCTGTCGCTTAGCGTCTCGGCCACGGATGTCGCCGTTGCGACGCGGGTGAATGGCGAGGCGAATGACCATCTTTCGAGCAAGGCCCGTGAAATCGTCGCGAGCGCGCCGGTAAACGCGGCGCTCAAGGATGCCGGCAATGAAATCTCTTTCAGACTCACACGCAGCGATGAGCTTGCCGACGGCGAAACCTTCGCACCATGGTTCCTTGCAGCGCTCGAAATCGGCGTGAAGGGCGAGGCCATCGAAGAAGAGAGCGCGCACGAGCGCCTGATTTTTCAGCGCCAGTTGCGGGCGGACGAAGTCAAAGCCCTGCTCGCAGGCGAGGAAGTTGTCGTGACGGAAACATTCGACCTCTCACGAGATCGCCTGAAAGAGTTGAAAGCCGACGCCACAATGGCGCCCAAGACAGAGGCGCCCGCCGCAGCCGGCCATCACTGAGCGTCAGCGGCTTCTGCCATCGAACGGCTTCGGATTGAGCGCTTCGAGATCGACATCGTCAACGCAGCGCATGTTGATAGCCGCCATCTCGGTTCCGTCTGGTCCGACGCCCCAGGCAAAGGACTGCGTGCCGCAGGTCTTGCAGAACTGGTGCGCGATTACCTGCTTGTTGAACCGGTACTCGGCGAGATTGTCCTTGCCTTTGAGCAAGTTGAAATTCTTGCGCGGCGTGAAGGCGAGAATGAGCCCCTTCGCCTGGCAGTGCGAGCAGTTGCACTCAATCGCGCCTGACGTATCGGCGGACGCTTCGTAGCGAACCGCGCCGCAATGACACCCGCCGGAGAGCTTGCTCATCTTTGCCATGATCACTCGCCTTTGTTCGTGCGCATCTTGTTGATGCGGTCGATGAGACTTCTCGTTGACGCGTCGTGTCCTTTCGCCGCCGGCTTTGACGCTCCCAAGGCTCCAAGTTCGGGGAGGATCGCCGCCGCCAGTGTCTTGCCGAGCTCGACCCCCCACTGATCGAAGGAATTCACGCCCCAGACGACGCCTTGGCAGAAGATCTTGTGCTCATAGAGCGCGATCAGCGCGCCAAGGGTCTCGGGCGTCAATACGTCCATCAGGATTGAGTTCGTTGGCCGCTCACCCGGGAAGACCTTGTGCGGCGTGAGCCTGTCGATATCGGCCTTCGAAAGGCCTCGCCTCGCAAGCTCGGCGCGCGCTTCTTCCTCAGTCCGGCCGCGCATCAGCGCCTCGGGCTGCGCAAGGAAGTTCGCAAGCAGCTTCTCATGGTGATCGCCCACCTTGGCGTGCGAACGCGCTGCGGCGATGAAGTCCGCCGAGACAACATCCGTCCCCTGATGAAGCAGCTGATAAAATGCATGCTGACCGTTGGCGCCAGGCTCGCCAAAGATCACCGGGCATGACGCCGTCGATACCGGACCGCCGTCGAGGCGGACGTGCTTGCCGTTCGATTCCATCTCCGCTTGCTGAAGATAGGCCGGAAGGCGCGACAGATGCTGGTCGTAAGGGAGGACGGCATGAGCGTTGATGTTCAGGAAGTTGCGGTTCCAGACGCCAATGAGCGCCAGGATCGCCGGCATATTCTTTTCAAGCGGCGCAGTCCGGAAGTGCTCATCCATTTCATGCGCGCCGAGAAGCAGGCGTTCGAAATTCTCGAAGCCGACTTGAAGAACGATCGAGAGCCCGATCGCCGACCACAGCGAAAACCGTCCGCCAACCCAGTCCCAGAAGCGGAACATATTGTTGGGATCGATTCCAAAAGCTGAGACCGCTTTCTCATTGGTCGAAAGCGCGATGAAGTGCTTGCCGATGTCGCCCTTGCCGCCCTTCGCGAGAAACCACGACCGCGCACTTTCGGCGTTGGTCATTGTCTCCTGCGTCGTGAAAGTCTTCGACGCGATGACGAAGAGCGTGCGGGCCGGGTCGCATTGCGTGAGCGCATCGGCGAGGTGCTGACCGTCCACATTTGAGACAAAGAAAGTCCGCCGCCCTTTCAGCCAATAGGGCCTCAGCGCCTCGACAGCCATCGCCGGCCCAAGGTCGGACCCGCCGATCCCGATATTGATCACGGTGTCGAGCGCCTCGCCGGAGAACCCGCGGCGCTCGCCTGAGTGAACGCCAGCCGCGAAGGCGCGCATGCGCGCGAGCTCGGCGCGAACATCCTTCGAGACGTCGGCGCCATCGACTTTGTAGATACGCCCGGAGAGGTCGCGGAGAGCGACGTGGAGGACCGCCCGGTCCTCGGTGACGTTGATCTTCTCGCCCGCAAGCATCCGGTCGCGCTCGCGCTCGACGCCAGCGGCGCGCGCAAGGGCGATCAGCGCTGCAAAGACGCCGTCATCGATACGATTTTTCGAAAAGTCGAGGAAAAGGCCGGCGGCCTGGATTGCGAACCGCTCGGCGCGCGCGGGGTCTCGCTCAAAAGTCTCTCGCATCGACGGCGGCGCTTTTGCGAGCGAGGCGAGGCGCCGCCATTCCTGCGTAGCTGTGATGTCCGCCATAGAGCGCGTTCCCGAAAAGTGTTTCCCCGGTTTTCGGAAAGAACGCGCGACAACTCAAGAAATCCGATCCGCCCAAGGAGAGCCCGCGAAAGGTCATAGGCATTTTAAGGGAAGCGCTCAACGCTCCTTAAGGCGGCCGGGTTACCGAAAGGACATGACAAACGATCTCGCCATCCGCCGCATCGCGTCCCGCGCCGCCGCCAACCTTGTCGCCGTCATCGCCATTACGGCGATCTTCGGCCTTAAGGCCTACATCGACAATCAGGCGCGCGCCCACTCCGTGGCGTCAACCAAGGTCGCCGCTGTCGCCGGCTCGGTCTACGAGCCGTATTTTACCGAGCAGCCATAGGGCTTCGTGCGCGGGTGCGCAATTTCCGTCCCATCCGTCATGCTTTTCAGCGCCGCGAGAACATAGTTCGTCGCGCCGTTGACCGTCGCATGATCGGTTGACGGTTTGTCGTCAATCGCGCCGTCGTAGCGCAGGACGCCCTTCTCATCGATGACGAACATGTGCGGCGTCGTTTTGGCGCCATAGGCATGACCGATCGCGCCCGACGAATCGAGAACGACATAATCCGGCGATGCGTTGCGTCCGCTTGTCAGCGCATCAGCTGCGGCCGGCTCGACATAGCCTTGATGGCCGGGGGCCGATGATATCACCGTCAGCCAGACAACGCCTTCGGCGTTGGCCTCCTGCTGAGTCGCCTGCATATTCCCGGTCTCATAGTGCTTCTTCACAAAGGGGCACTGGTCGTTCGTCCATTCGAGCACGACCTTCTGTCCGGCAAATTGCGAAAGCGAGATCGTCTCGCCGGACGAGGTCTTTCCGCTGAAGGCCGGGGCCGCCGCACCGATCTCGGGCGCCGCAGAAGCAGAGCAGGAAATGAGGGCGACAGCAGCGACGGCAGCAAAACGTCTGATCATACTTCCTCCGTTAGCTCATCCCTTGAGCGCGTTCAGAATGTCCCGTTCCGAGAGCGGCAGCGGCAAAACGCGCGGCTCCCCGGCCGGCGGATAATAGACGTAAAGCGGCACGCCGCTCGCGCCAAATTCGGCGAGCGCTTTCGTGACTTCGGGGTCGCGTGTCGTCCAGTCGGCGACGAGGAACGCGACATTGTTTTCGGAAAATGCCTTCGCAAGACCCGCGCTCGAAAACACCGTCAGCTTGTTGAATTGGCAAGTGACGCACCACGCCGCCGTGAAGTCGATAAAGACGGGACGGCCTTCCGCGCGCAGCGCTGCGAGTTCGGCGCCGCCATAGGGCGCAGACTCGATCGCGCCATGCTTGCCCTCTGCCGCCTGCGCGCTGTCGACAAGTTTCAGTGTGACGATCGGCGCGATCGCGGCAATCGCCGCGACGGCGGCGCCGATGCGGATGAGCGCGCTTTTGCCTGAGGTCTTGCTTTGCTCGAAAAGCCATGCGGCGAACGCAAGCAGCAACCCGCCGGCGAGAGCTTTGGCGAGCCCTTCAGGGCCTGTCTGCTGCGCGAGCACCCAGAGGAAATAGGCGGCGGCGCCAAATACTGGAAATGCGAGCACCTGTTTCAACGTGATCATCCACGGGCCTGGCCGCGGGAGCAACCTGCCGAGCGCGGGGATGAAGGAAAGGGCGACATAGGGAGCGGCGAGCCCAAGCGCCATCGCCACGAAAATCAGCATGCCTTCCGCCGGCGGCAGCAGCAGCGCCGCGCCCATGGGCGCGGTCAGCAGCGGGCCGATGCAAGGCGCCGTGACGAAGACCGCGAGCGCGCCCGTGAAGAACGAGCCGACGGGGCCGCCGCGGTCAGCAAGGCCACCGCCGACGCCTTGAACCGACGAGCCGACATGGAAGACGCCAGAAAGATTGAGGCCCATCATCAGCAGCACATAAGCGGAGAGCATCACGACAACGGGCGACTGCAGGTGAAAGCCCCAGCCGAGCTGTTCGCCGCCCGCACGAAGGGCAAGGAGCAACAGTCCGAGCGCCGCGAAAGTCGCGATAACGCCTGCGCCATAGAAGAGCCCATGGCTGCGGGCGATGCGGGCGTCACGCTGCGCATCGCTCAGAAGCGACGCGGCCTTGATAAAGATGATCGGGAAAACGCACGGCATCACATTGAGGATGATCCCGCCGAGAAACGCCGTGACGAGCAGGATCGGCAGCCCGCCAGATGATCGCGCAGCGCCTGGCGCGCCTCCGGCGGCCGACGCGGCGAGCGAGGTCTCGCTCTTTGCGGCCTTGATCTCATAACCCTGCTTTTTTCCGTCCTTGCCCGTCAGCAGAAGAACGCCCTCAAGCGTCGCCAGGCCGTTCGGCTCGTAGACGGGTCCCGGGGTCATCGTGACCGTAACGGCGCTGTCCTTCAACGCTAGGCGCTGCTTTGCCGCTGGCTCGGTCAAACCCTCCGTGGTCGGAAAGAAATATGCGTCGCGGGCTTTTTCCATCGGCGCCGCGCGCAGCACCAGCTTGTCCTTGTCGGCGTTGAACGCGGCCTCGCCCGTAAATGCAACCGGCGTTGCGGCGCGCGCCTTTGCAAAGAGCCCCGCTTCATCAGCGTTCGTCTCCGGGGCATCGCTCACTGGCAACATGAAGGAGAAGTCGCCTTCCTCCGGCACGCAGATCTCGGCGCAGATCAGCCATCGAGCCGTAAGTTTCACCTCAACGGCGGCGCCAGATTGTGCGTCCGCGGGCGCGGTAATCGGCACAAGGAAGATCGGCTCGCCGTGGAAACCGAAATTGACGAGCGGACCGACGGAGATCGGCTCGGGAGTCGGATAGACGACGTCGCCCGCCGAGTATCCCGCCGGCAGAGTCCATTTGAGCTCGAGCGGCAGGCCGGAGTCGCCCGGATTCTTCCAGTAGACGTGCCAGCCTTCCTGAAGTTTCTGACTGAGAGCCACCCAAACTGTCTCGCCTGGGGCGAATCCGGTCCGCTCGGAGACAAGACGGGTCTGCGCGTGCTCCGTCGCGACAAAGTCAGCGGCGAAGGCGCTCGCACAAAGGCTGAGCCAGATCGTTACGAGGGTAAGCGGGCGCTTCATCGGCACGCCGGTCATATTACTACGGAACCGCGCCCGCTACAGGCGGGGAGCGATGTCGCCAGAACGTGATGAAACGCCAGATTTCCTTAGGAAACCTGAACCGGCCTCGTCACCGTTTCGTCATTCAGATTGAACCGGCGAGCCCGGCGCTGCATCAGGTTGCGCCAGTTGTTCATCGACATCAACTGCAAGTAGAGAAGCGGCAGCGCGCCGAGGCGGCGCAGTTCCAGAAACTGCTCGTCGGTGAGCGCGTTCAGCCGTTGCTCGTCAACCGCGAAATACTGTGCGAAAGGCACTTGCTCGGTCTGCCCCCCCGGCGTGTAGCGCGCCGTTTGGGCGACAAGCAGGTTGAACGGTTCAATCGCTTTCAAGACGCGATCGGTCAGCACCTTGTCCGTCTCATACTGCTTGCAGAACTCGATGATGTTCTGCGTGGCCTCGGTCGGCTCGCCGCCCTGGAAGAGCGCCATCTCGCCCCCTTCGACGAGATGCTGGTGCCCTGCGTCAATGACGACCGCGAGACGGTCGCCGCCGCTCTCGCTCGCGAGCGCGAACGGATAGCGTCGGATGTATCCGGGCACATAGGCTTCCGCTTCCCACAGGCCGTTGTCATCGACGAAGAGATTGAAGTCATCGAGGACGCCTACCACCGCGATCATGATCGGGTTTTTGTCGGCGGTGAAAACGACCGGGTAATGCTTCACGGCATGCCCGAGTTCGCTCACGGTAACGGGGATTCCCCGCGCCTTGGCCGCGAAGTCAAACGGCCGCGTCGCCCGGTTGATCCCGAATTTTCCGTGCGCCTCCTTATTGAGAAGTTCGGGCTTCTCGAACAGAAACATCGTTCCGCTGATTTGCGGTTGCGCTGGCGTTTGGCTCATGGCCGACCTTCCTTACTGAACGGGGGCTGGCCGCCCCGGCGATCGCTCTCGCTGCGAGGGCGTTTTCGCCGGGACGCTTAGCAAAAAGGCCAAGCCCGTCCAAGCCTTAAAGGATCGGTGCGGCCTCGCGGACAAAAGCGGCCGCAATCTCCGGCGCTTCGAGCGGCAGAAGGTGGCCGGCGCCCTTATGGAGGCGAAGCGCCGCGTTCAATCTTTTGAAGCGGGAGGCCGCTCCTCCAAAGAGCGTCGAGCCCGCATGATCGGCTCCAAGAACGGAAACGGGCCCCGGGCTGTGCGCGACAGCCCGCCAGAAGTCATGCGCCTGCGCCATGAAACTTGCCGCCTCCCAATCGGGATTGCAGGCGAGCGCGACGGCGCCATCGCGCTCGATCAGGCCGTCTTCGAGATAGTCATCGAGAACGCCGGCAGCCCACGCTTTGAACAACGATTTTCGAGCATAGCTTTCGTGAACCGCCGATCGCTCGGCCCAAACGCGCCGCCGCGCTTTCGCGCCTTTCGCGAGCGAGGAGCGGCGGGCGACGATCGGCCAGAGGGGTGTCCTCGCAAATAAAGCAAGATGCGGCGGCGGCGCGACGGGCTCGATCAAGGCGAGGCTTGAAACGTCGTTACGCCCCACAGCCGCCAGCATGACCGAGACGGCGCCGCAAGAATGTCCGGCGAGGATCCACGGAGCGCCTCGCAGGTCGCGATGATCGAGCAGAGCGGCGATGTCGCGCGCATAGACATTCCAGTCGCGCAACGCCGCCGGATCCGCGGGAAGGGTCGTCCGCCCATGACCGCGAAGGTCGATCGCATAGATGTCGAATTCGCCCGCAAGCTGCGAGAGCATTTGCTTGTAGGCGGAGGCGCAAAATCCGTTGGCATGGGCGAACAAAAGCCGGCGCGCGCCGGGATTGCTCCACCGCCAGCCGGCGATCAAGCCGCCGTCAACCGGAACCACGAACCGGGACGGGTTCTCTCCGGAAATTTCAGCTTGGGCGCTCACGGCTCGCGACGAGCACGAAAGCTCGGCGTGCGTCAACCGCGGCGGGCGCCTTCACTCGCAAGGCCATACAACGTCCGCAGGAAAAGCGCGTCGGCCGCGGCGCGATGGCGGCGCGGCGCGATGCGAGCCGCCCGCTGATGAAGGTCCGGCTCGCGCGCGCCGGCGAGCGGTCGGATGAACCGGCCAAAGTCGTGCAGCGAGAAAGCTTGTTTGACGCCGCCGGCGGAGAAGAGGCGGAAAAGCCAGAAGCCGTCCCAATCGGGCGCATCGGAATAAACTTCCGCGTCCCGCAGCGCGGCATTCATCGTCTTGCATACTGCCGTGGCGCTCATGCCGTCGTGCATCAATTGCGAGCGCTCAAGGCCGTGGAGCCGCTGCGCCGCCGGATCCCACGCATCGTCAGACCACGAATTATCAGGCTTGATGAGCATTCCCTTTGCATCGCCTTGCGCGAAGGCCCAGCCGACCTCAACGGGCCATGATTTTGCGCCTAGCCCCGACGCTTCAAGGTCGATGAAAGCGATCTTGCGCGGGGCCGGAGAGATGTCGAGAACGCGTTCTGCCATGACGGACTTGGACCACAATTTCTTAACGCAAGCGTGACGGGGGACCGACTATAACGCGAATAGTGACGCCTTCGTAAAGCTGCGGCGCAGCAATTTAGGCGGACATCCTCAATGCTTGAAAAGAGAGGCGACGCTTCGCCTACGGATCGATCACTTCGAACGGTAAACGCCCGTCGAGGGATCTTGCTCGAAATCGAGGATCGCGTCGGCGCGATGACGGCCCCGCACTTCGTCGATCTTGGCGCGCAGCGACCGTGTCCGCTTTTCGACGAGACGATAAAGCGCAACAGCGCCGGCGGCCGTAACAAACCCTGCAACAATGCCGCTAAGCGCGCCCATATCTCCTCCTTCGGGCCTAGACCCCGTAACGCGCCCACCAGGCGCGCGCTTCAAGCGCGTCGATGAGAGCATCGGGGTCGATCGCTACCCTCTGCTCGCCGCCGAAAAGGCGCCTTAACCAAGAGCCCTTCTGCGGCGCGATCCTCCTCACCTTAACATCTTCTCCGAACCGCGCCTTTAAAAATTCGCCAAGATGGGCCACGCCATCGATAAGGCCCCGCTCCTTGGCGGGCCCCGCCGTCCAGAACGCGCCGCTGAAGATGTCAGTATCAGAATAAAGCCGCGCCCCGCGCCTTTCCTTAACAAGCGCAATAAATTGTCTGTGAATGTCCTCAAGAATTCGTTTGAGGCGCTCGACGTCGGCCGGGTCTTCCCGCCGGAACGGATCGAGCTGACTCTTGGCGTCGCCCGCCGTGTGGACGCGCCGTTCAATGCCGAGGCGTGCAATCGCGTCCTGAAACCCGAATGTCGCCGAGACAACGCCGATCGACCCGACGATCGATGATTCATCTGCGTAGATCTCGTCGGCGGCAAGGGCGACCATGTAACCGCCGGAGGCGCCGACGTCCTCGATGAAGGCAAGGACGGGGACATTCTTCTTCGCCGCCGCCCGCCGGATCGAAGCGTAGATCATTCGTGACTGCACCGGCGACCCGCCCGGCGAATTGATCGACAACGCGACGGCGGCGAGCGCTTTCGGCTTAAACGCCGCTTCTATGGCGCTCTCGAGCCGGGCATGCGTCAGCCCTCGCCTTGCGGGCGCGACCTGCCCAATGACGCCAGTGAGTTCGAGCACGCTGACCTGCGGGCTCGCTTTGCCAACAAAAGGCAAGCGCCGGACAAAAGTCGAAAGGGCGTTGAAAAAGTCCGCCATTTCATTCCTCTACGGGGACGCCCGCCATGCATCAACCGCCTGGGGCGCCTCCGCCCGCGCAATCGGTCGCGGGCGCGCGCCTTGACCCGCCAGCGCGCTTTCCGCAATCTGATCAGACCCTTATCGAAAGGCTCGACGTGTTGGGACTGGCGCGGTCTGCGGCTGAGGCGAAACTCGAAAGCAAGGGTTTCCTAAGCGCAATCGCGACCTTGCAGCGGCTTACCAGCGACGACCTCGACAAGGTGAACGCGGCGATCCTCGACTGCATGCGCTCACCTGTTGCGATGATCCCAGAACTTGCTGGTCATCTTGTGACCGCCGGCGGCAAGCGCCTGCGGCCGATGATGACCCTCGCGGCCGCCCGCCTCTTTGACTACGAAGGCGAAGACCACATCAAGCTCGCCGGCGCCGTCGAGCTCATCCATGGCGCGACCCTGCTTCATGACGATGTTGTCGACTCGTCGGCCCTGCGCCGCGGGGCGATGACGGCGAACATCATCTGGGGGAACAAGGAGAGCGTTCTCGTCGGCGATTTCATTTTCGCTCGCGCCTTTGAATTGATGGTTGCAGCAAACAATCTGCGCGTTCTGCAGATCGTCTCCGCAGCATCGGGGATCATCGCCGAAGGGGAAGTCCTGCAGCTCGCCACGCAGAAAAATCTCGACGCGACGTTCGAGATGTATCTCGCCGTCGTTGAATCGAAGACCGCGGCGTTGTTCGCCGCCGCCGCTCATGCGGGCGCGGTGATCGCCGGATGCGACGCCAAGAGCGAAGAGGCGCTCCGAAGCTTCGGCCGCAACATGGGCATCGCCTATCAGCTCGTCGACGACATCCTCGACTATGCCGGCTACGAAGACGCGCTCGGGAAGAGCGTTGGCGACGATTTTCGCGAAGGGAAAATGACGTTGCCTGTTGTTTATGCGCTTGGGCGTGCGACGAGCGAAGAGAAAACCTTCTGGCGGCGAACTATTGGCGAAGGCCGTCAGCAGCCTGACGACCTTGCGCGCGCTTGCGAGGCGCTCGAGCGGACGGGGGCTTTTGCCGACGCGCTCGCCTGCGCACAGCGTTATGCAGATCGTGCGCTCGAAGACCTTAGCCGCGCGCCGGCGAACGCCTATTCTCGCGCGCTGGCGGATCTCGCCGCAACGTCCGTTTCGCGCGCTTACTGACGATTATTCGGCTGCGTGTACGGCGCGGACTTTTTGATCCGCTTCTTCAGCGGTCTCACTTTCAAGCGCCAGGAAGGGCGGCGCCAGCAGGCCCATTCTCTTTCCGCGCAAATACATGATCACCGCCGGCCCCGTCATCAGCAGCGAAATCGTCGCCGCTGCATACCATTGCTCGCCAGGCGCAAGGCGTAGCATGAGGATCGCGGCGCCCGTTGCAAGCGCGGTGAGGCCGACATAGGTCGCCGTCACTTCCGGATGACTCGCGCCCATGCGCAGCAGGAGCTGGTAGACATGCTCCCGATGCCCGGCGAGTACGTTTTGCTTGCGCAAAGCGCGATGACCGAGCGTGAAAGCGACGTCGAAAAGGAACGGCAGCATTGCAACCGGCACAAAGAGCGCGCTTGTCGCGCCGCCGGTTTCATTCGCGGCGCCAATCGCAATCGCGGCGATGAGGAACGCGATCGTCTGGCTTCCATTGTCGCCCATGAACAGGCGTCCCTTCGGGAAGTTCACCGGAAGGAACGCGATCGCGGCGACGCCGCACATCGCCGCCGCCGCCGCCCAGAAAGAAGCGCCGCAAAATGCAGCCACAACAGCAAGGGCGAACAACACGAACGCGCCGCATGAGGCAGCGATACCATTGACGCCGTCCATGAAATTGAACGCGTTCATGAATGCGACAATCCAGAGAATGGTGAGCGGCGCCGCGAGCGGACCGAGAGCGACTTCGCCTGCAAACGGGATCGGCGCTTTCTCGAGCGGACCGAAAGCGAGCACAAAGAGCGTCGCCGCCGCGAGCTGACCGCCTAACTTGAAGATCGCGCGCGGTGAATAGAGATCATCGGCAAGGCCGATGAGCAAAACGAAGCCCGCAAGCAAAATGAGGCGCATCGCGAGATCGAGGATCGCCGGCGATCCTGCAAAAGCCGCGACCGCAGCAAGTCCCGTCGCCCAACCCGCGAAGATCGCAACGCCGCCGGAACGCGGCGTCACCGTACGATGGCTTGAGCGAGCATTCGGCCGATCAGGGAGAACGCCTATCCGCGTAACGACGCGCGCGACGAAATGCGAAACGATCAACGCCGCGAGTCCGGAGAGGACCAAGGCGAGCGGCGTGTCGATCGATATCGCGGCAACGTTCATCAACAGCACCCAACGGGCTATGCACCACCAGCGCTTAGCTGCGCCGACATCGCCCACCACCCCTTAGTCTCCGCTCGCCGCACCGCTTCGCGCGCCGCCTCAGCAGTCGCGAAGAGCCCGAATACCGTCGCCCCGCTTCCGGACATTCGGGCATGCAGAGACCCTGGGCATTCTGCAAGAAAATCCCTGCACGCGCCAATCACCCCCTCCCGAAGAACGGCATATTTTTCGAGATCGTTCCGTGTCGGCCGGAGATAGGCCGTAAGCTGAGCGTGGTCGGCGATGTGTTTTTGGACATCGAGCGCCGGCGCCAAGGGGCGCGGGTTTTCCGCGTCAAAGGCGCGGAATATGGGGCCCGTCGGGGTTTCAACCCGCGGGTTTACGAGTGCGACAGAGACCCTAGGAAGCGCAGGCCCTGGACGGATTTCTTCGCCGGCGCCCGTTACATAAACTGGCCGGCGCGCGAGGCAGGCAGGAACGTCGGCGCCAAGCCGGAAGGCGATATCGCCAAGGACCGTTTCCGAAACGCTCAAGCCCCAAAGCCGCGTTAGAGCCCGCAAGGCCGCAGCGGCGTCTGAAGATCCGCCGCCAATGCCTGAAGCGATCGGCAGGCGCTTGTCGAGCGTGATTGCGGCGCCTGCCGTGGTCCCGGCTGCGGCCCTCAGAGCCTCGGCGGCTCTCCAGACAAGGTTCGTTTCGATCGGAAAAGGCGCGAGCGCCTCCGCAAACGGCCCAGTAATTTTCAGCGAAAGGTCGCGCGACGGTTCGACGGAAATTCGATCGCCGTCATCAGCGAAGACGAAGAGGCTCGCGATCTCATGCAGGCCGTCGGCGCGCACCGGCCCGACATGGAGGAAGAGGTTGATCTTCGCCGGCGCAATTTCTTCGATCATGACTCGCTGCGCGGCGGCGCATTCGTCAGGCCGCTCTTGACCTTCCCTTCAAGCGAAACCTTCTGTTTCGCAGACGGTTCGAGTTCAAGCGCGCGCTCCCACTGGTAGCGCGCTTCGACCTTGCGGCCGAGCTTCCAGTAAACATCGCCCAAATGATCCGTGATCGTCGGATCGCTCGGCTCAAGCGACGCTGCCTTTTCGAGATGCTCGACAGCTTCCTTGTAGTTACCGCGCTGATAGTGCGCCCAGCCGAGGCTGTCGATGATCGCGCCCGATTGCGGCAGAGCAGCGACCGCCTTCTCAATCATCGTGAAGGCTTCATCGAGATTGACGCCGCGCTCTGCCCAGCTGTAGCCGAGATAATTGAGCGCGGTCGGCTCGTTAGGAGCGATCTCAACAGCGCGCTTCAAATCCGCTTCGGCTTTGTCCCAGTGATCGAGCTCCAGCAGCGATCCGCCACGCGAAACATAATAACGCCACGCGTCTTCCGCAGGCGGCTGCGGCAATCCCTTGATCACGTCGTCGAGCACGCTCACGGCGTTCGTGTATTTGCCTTCGCCCGAATAGAGATTGGCGAGCGTCCACTTCAGCTCAACGCCTTTCGGATCGCGGCGGATCGCTTCCTTCAGGAGACTTGCGGCTTCCTCTTTTTTGTCGCCCGCGGAAAGGCCTGCCGCCATCTCGATGCGCGCCTGCTCGTAATTCGGCGAGCCCGGAGGAATCTCCGCGAGAACCGCAGAGGCGCCTTCATAGTCGCCATAGATGTTGAGGATCGTTCCGACGAGACGGCGCGCATCGTCGAGGTCCGGGTCGAGATAGAGGGCAATGCGCGCGAGCGAGAGCGGCAGGTTGAAGCGCGGCTCGCCGACGACAAAGCCTTCAGCGAGCGCCTGCGCGCGCTGGTCTGCAGCCTGCTCGATGAGCGCGCCGGCGAATGAATAAAATGCGATCGCCGCGCCTTCCGGTGGCGTCGTCTTCTTGTAGTCGCTGCTGGCGCGGCCCTGGCCGAGGCGGGCCATGCCCTCCTGCGCGAGACGGCGGCTCGGGCCAGTGTCGTTCGCGAGCAGTGTGTAGTAATCGCGCGCCGCATTTGCGTCGCCCGCGCGTTCAAGAAACGCTCCGTAGGCAGCGCGTCCGACCGGACCGCCAAGACCAAAGACCGCCGCCTGATAGGCGGCGCGCGCCTCGTCCATTTTCCCCGCCTGCTCAGCGAGAAGCGCGCCGTGCAGAGGATTGAAGCCGTCGAACACGCCAGGCGGCGGCGACTTCAATTTTTCGTACGCGGCGTCTGGCCCGTTAAGTCCGTCTTCAATCCACACATCGGTGAGGAACGCGACCGACTTCACGAAGGGCGCCTGCATGTCGCCTGAGAGAAATCCGCGCGCCTGTTTAAGGCGTCCATACTTCAGCGCGTTCGCGGCGAGCGTGACGCGCGCAAGGCCGTCATCTGTGTCCTGCGCCGTCGCGAGAATGTCGTGTGCGTAGGGCGCTGCGGCGTCGACATCGCCGGCAGCGAGATGAAAGAAGAACGCATCGCGCAGCAGCACTGTCTGCTGCGGCGCATCTGCGTGCGCGCCGGCGAATGCTTGCGCCGCATCATCGATCGAGTTCGTGCGCGCCGCCAGGCGGCCTGCAAGATACTCGCCCGTTACGTTCGTCGATTGCGGTTGCGTCGTGCACGCCGCCGTGAGCGCGAGGACCGCGACGCCGATCATTCCACTATTTAAGCGCACGCAACCTCCACCACCTTCGACACGATCCTACATGTTGGGATAATTCGGGCCGCCGCCACCTTCGGGCGTCGTCCAGACGATATTTTGCGACGGATCCTTGATGTCGCAGGTTTTGCAATGCACGCAGTTCTGCGCATTGATCTGAAACCGCGGATTGGCGCCGCCATCGTCATAAAGGACCTCGTAAACGCCAGCGGGACAGTAGCGCTGGGCGGGCTCGGAGTAGAGCGGCAAATTAACCGTAACAGGGATTGACGGGTCCTTAAGTTTGAGATGCGCCGGCTGATCTTCTTCGTGATTGGTCCCCGAAAAGGCGACATTGGTAAGGCGATCAAAAGTTAAGACGCCGTCGGGCCGCGGATAATCAATGGGATGGTGCTTCGCTGCAGGCTCGGTCGAGGCGGCGTCCGACTTTTCGTGATGCATCGTTCCGAAGATCGAAAATCCCGGCGCGATGGTGTTGGTCCACAGGTCTAACCCCGAGAAAGCGATGCCGCCGAGGAGCGTCCCGTATTTCGACCAGAGGGGCTTTGCGTTGCGCACCGCATAGAGTTCGCGCTTTACGGATGAGTTTTCGTACGCCTCTTCATAGGCCTTGAGCACATCGCCTTCGCGTCCGGCGGAGATCGCATCGAAGGCGGCGTCCGCCGCCATCATGCCCGTCAGCATCGCGTTGTGGTTGCCCTTGATGCGCGGCACGTTCACGAAGCCCGCCGAACAGCCGATCAAAGCGCCGCCAGGGAACGCAAGCTTCGGCACGGACTGATAACCGCCTTCGGTGATCGCGCGCGAACCATAAGCGAGGCGCTTGCCGCCTTCGAGCAGCGCGGCGATCTCCGGATGAGTCTTGAAGCGCTGGAATTCCGCGTACGGATAAAGGTACGGATTCTTGTAATTGAGATGAACGACGAAGCCGAGCGCAATCGTGCTGTCGCTGTAGTGATAGAGGAAAGAGCCGCCGCCGACGTCATTCGTCAGCGGCCAGCCGAACGTGTATTGAACATAGCCTGGACGCGCTTTCTCCGGTCTGATCTCCCAAATTTCTTTTAGGCCGATCCCGAATTTCTGCGGATCGCTGTCGTCGCAAAGCGCGAATTTCTCCTGAATGATTTTCGCAAGCGAACCGCGCACGCCTTCAGCAATCAGAACGTACTTGCCGTTGAGCTCGATGCCGGGCTGATAGTCCGGCCTTTTCTTTCCGTCCTTGCCGATGCCGACTTCGCCGACAACGACGCCGCGAACGGATCCGTCGTCGCGATAAAGCAGCCTCGACGCCGCCATCCCGGGATAGATCTCGACGCCGAGAGCCTCGGCCTCGCCCGCCAGCCAGCGGCAGACATTGCCCATCGAGACGATGTAATTGCCGTGATCCTTGATCATCGGCGGCATCGCGAAAACGGGGAGCGGGATCGATCCCGAGGGCCCGAAGACCTTGAAGCTCTCGCCTGTCACGGGCTGGTCGATCGGCGCGCCTTTTTCCTTCCAGTCCGGAATGAGCTTGTTGATCCCGACAGGATCGAGGATGGCGCCCGACAGAATGTGCGCGCCAACTTCCGAGCCTTTTTCGACAACGAGGACATTGATTTCAGAGCCCGCCGCCGTTGAGCGCTGCTTCAGCCGGATCGCCGCGGAAAGTCCCGCAGGTCCTGCGCCGACAATGATGACGTCGAAGTCCATCGACTCGCGTTCGGGTGCGTCATCGAGCATTCGTTTTCTCTTTCGTCCGGCGACGCGCGCCAGCTCCCTTGTTTGGCAGCCTCTTTGGCAAAAAATGGCGGCTCGCGCCACGTTCCCGGCCACAACGACCCCGGCATCGGGAAAATCCCCCATTTGACCGGGGCCGCGGGCCGTGCATTTTGCCGGGATGCATCACGTGACGGCCCACGACGCGGCGCGGGCGCTCCTGCGCTGGTACGCCGAAATGGGCGTCGACGAGGCCGTCGGCGTCGAACCCGCGAACTTCTTTTCGGCATCCGCACCGCGTGCGGCGACGGCGCCGTCGCCAGTCCGTGAGGCTATCGCCTTCCGGGCGCCTGACCCCGCCTTCCAGCCTAAGCCGGCGACGCCAGTTCCGGCGACGCCCGTTTTTGCCTCTTCTGCTGCGCCGATGCCGGCGGACGAGGCCGTGCGGCTCGCCGAACAGAGCGCCCGCGCCTGCATGAGCCACGATGAGCTTGGCCGAGCGCTCGCTAATTTCGAAGGTTGCGGTCTTAAGGCCGGAGCGCGCTCGACGGTCTTCTGCGACGGCGTCCCCGGCGCAAAGCTCCTCGTCATCGGCGAGGCGCCCGGGCGCGACGAAGACGCCATGGGCTTGCCCTTTGTCGGGCGCGCGGGACAGCTCCTCGACAAAATGCTCGCCTCGATCGGGCGCTCGCGAAAAACCGACACGCTCATCTCTAACGTCATTTACTGGCGCCCTCCGGGCAATCGCGCGCCGACACAAATTGAGATTGCGATCTGCAAACCTTTCGTCGAGCGGCTGATCGAACTGACGGCGCCGTCTGCAATCTTGCTCGCGGGAAGCGCGCCGACGCAGGCGCTGCTGGGACTTGCAGGGATAATGCGAGCGCGCGGCGCGTGGCGCGACGTCGCGACCGCGTCCGGTTATCGCGTGCGCGCGCTGCCGACTCTGCACCCTGCTTTCCTGCTCCGGCAGCCTGCACAAAAGCGGCTCGTCTGGGCCGATCTCCTCTCGCTCGATCGTCACTTAAGAGACGGTTAAGCATGATTTATTTATCGTTAGGAAACCACGTCGTGGGAGACTATGGTTTGGCCGGGCGAGCAGCCGGCGTGGTTTTGTAGGGAGAGAGTCGAAATGCGCGTCAGGCTCATCGCCGCAGCGATTTTTTCCGCATTGTCGCTTTCTCCAGCAGTCGCCTTGACTCCCGCTCCTCTCGATGGAGCGACCGAACCGGCGGCGCCGGCTTCCTTTGAAATCATGCGCGTTCTCTCCGACGAGGACGCCGCGCGCTATTCCGAAATCTTCGCGCTGCAGGAAGACGGCAATTGGAAAGCCGCGGACAAGCTGATCGGCGAGCTCGAGAACGACATCCTCAAAGGATACGTCCTCTTCCAGCGCTACATGCATCCGACCGCATATCGCGCGACCTATCCCGAACTCAAAGAGTGGCTCGCTTATTACGCGGACCTCCCGAACGCCGACGAAGTTTATGACCTTGCGCTGAAGCGCCGGCCGAAAAAGGCGACCGGCCCGCAGCGCCCGTTCCCGCGCAAATGGCCGAAGGGTGGGGTTGAGGGCTTCGAAAAGAACCCGCTCCTCGAAGCGGACTACGCAAAGACGAGCCGCCCGAAAGTCCGGCAGATCGAGGGCCGCGTCCGCTTCCTCTGCAAGAAAGAGCAGGCGACGGCGGCGCTTAAAGAGATCGACAAGCACCTTTCCCGCAAGACCATCACTGAGCGCCAGTATGACCGCATGCGCTCGTGGATCGCCGCGAGCTATTACTATCAAGGCTATGTCGACACCGCCGAACGGATCGCGGCGAACGCCGCTGCGCGGAACGGCGATGTCGCGGTGCTTGCGCACTGGATCGCCGGCCTCATCGCCTTCCGCAAGGACGACTATCAAACCGCGCATGACCATTTCGCGGCGATGGCGCTCGTTCCGTATCAGGAAGAGGCGCTCCGTTCCGCCGCCGGCTTCTGGGCTGCGCGTTCGGCGCTCGCCGCCGGCAAGGGCGATGACGTCACGCCGCAATTGGAGCGGGCCGCGGCGTTCCCCTACACATTCTACGGCCAGCTGGCGCTGGCGCAGCTCGGCCGCGATCCCAATTACAACTGGACGCCGCCCGCCGTGACGCCGGATGGTTATCAGCGCCTCGTCACCGCTGCGCCGTCGGTGAAGCGCGCGATCGCCCTCGCGCAAGCCGGCGAAGACATCGAAGCGGACCTCGAACTGCGCTGGGCGAACGGTCTCATCGGCCAAGGTCAGGATTACGATCTTCTCGCCGTCGCCGCCGCGCTCGACCTTCCCGCGGCGCAGATCGACATCGCGACGTCGGGCGATGCGGACTATCTCGAAGCAGGCCTCTTCCCGATCCCGTCCTTCGAACCGAAGGGCGGCTTCAAGACCGACCGCGCGCTTCTCTACGCACTGATGCGCCAGGAATCGAAGTTCAAGGTCGATGCAACGAGTCGCGTCGGCGCGCGCGGCCTGATGCAGCTGATGCCGAAGACCGCAAGCTTCATGGCGAAGGACCGCTCGCTCGCGAAGGGCAAGGCGCGCAACCGCCTTTATGATCCCTCCTACAATATGGAGCTCGGCCAGAGCTACGTGAACCACCTCATCTCGACGACGAGCGACGGCGATCTCTTCGACGTTGCGGTCGCCTACAATGGCGGTCCGGGCAATTTGCGTAAATGGAAGCGCGAAGCCGGGATCGAGGATCCGCTCCTCTTCATCGAGAGCATTCCGAACCCGGAAAGCCGCGATTTCGTCGAGAAAGTGTTGACCAATGTGTGGGTCTACCGCGCGCGCCTCGGTCAGCCGATCCCCGAGCGCGACAAGGTCGCAGCGGGCAAGACGCCCGTCTACGAAGCGCTCGACAAGATCGCGTCCGAATAGCCGCTGTAGTAACTGGCCGGTCATCCAGTTACCGCGAAAGGCCATCATGGAGCCTGCTCTACGTGCGGGCTCCAGCAGATTTTCGAGGGATTCTTGAGCCCGATATTATCGCAGCGGCGCTGCTTTCGTCCGTACCCAATCCAAACGGTCTTCACTCGAACAAACTCCAACAAACGCAACACTCGCGAACATCATAAGGCCGTTTCGGAGAGTGGGGATATGTTGCAGTGCATTCGCGCGACGCGCGAATCCTGTGGCGGAATGAAACAGCACCGCATTCGCGGTCGGGCGGAAGCGAGCCTCGAAGGAGGGCGACAAACGAAAGCGTCAGCCGACAAGACAATCAAGGACGACGTCGAGTCCCATATGAGAGAGCCACGGCGCCCATAGCGTCTGCGCTTGCTTCATGGCGATCGCGAACACCAGTCCGACGCCGGCGACGAGCCCCTGCACCGCTAGCGGATACTGCTCGTGAGTCAGACCGAAGGCGGCGCTCGTAATGAGCGCGGCGGGCCAGAAGCCGAACACCGCTGCGAGCGCGACAAGCAAGAAGCCGCGGAAGATGAATTCCTCGTAGAAGTTCGAGAAGAAATTGCCGGCGATGATCCACGGTTTCGGCGGAATCCAGTGAATCTCGGCAAGACCCGTCAGCTTGAAAAACGCGAGCGCCACGGCGATGCCGACGACCGCGCCAACGAATCCCCAGAGCAAGGTATGACGTCCGCCCCCTAACGCCACCGGCGGCAGGAGTTTCATTGCGCTGAGGAGGAGCCAGCCGACAAGACACGCGAACGCGCTCAGCGTCGAATAGAGGAGCGCATGCTGAATTAGCGCCGGCGGCCCCGCATAGGGCGGATTGCCGAGGGCCTCGAGGCCGTGCTTCAGCACCCAGTGCGACGGCTCGAATCTCACCGCGAACACGAGCGCGGCGACGATCAGTATAAAGACTTTTTGCGCGACGCCGGCGCTTGACCGCTCAAACATGCTTCGCCCCTTCTTGTCCCGCGAGCCCTTAAGCGCATTCTCAAGCACACTCACCCAGGTGGGCAATCACAAACACGCCGCGGCGTGCGGGGGGCGCGATGAAGCGACGCACAGATTCAGCCTCCCCGACATACATCGCCGGGCTGTTTTTGCGATGCGGAGAGTGGTGCGCTCTAGGTGCGCCTGCGGCGGATGGGAGCCGGAACAGACGGCTTTGGGGAGATTTCAATGCGAAGCAACGCGAGCGGCGTCCTCGCCAAGGACGCTAGAGGCTACTCGGCAACCAGACCGACACGCTGCGCGGCGGCGAAGGCATGACACCCTCGACGGCGACAATCAGGAAGACACGCTGAATGGCGGCGCCGGCGATGATGCTCTGACCGGCGGGAACGCGGCTGACGTCTTCGTCTTCACGGAGATCCGCGGAATTCGCGGCCTACTTATCCAGGTTCATCACCTGCATGATCGCCGGTCCGAGGATGACGGCGAAGAGGACCGGCAGGAAGAAGCCGATCATCGGCACGGTGAGCTTCGGCGGCAGGGCGGCGGCTTTCTTTTCCGCTTCCTGCATGCGCATATCGCGGTTTTCCTGCGCCATGACGCGCAAGCTTTGGCCGAGCGGCGTACCGTATTTCTCCGACTGGATGAGCGCGGTCGTGACGCCCTTGACGCCATCGAGGCCTGTACGCTCGGCGAGGTTGATGTAGGCCTGCTTTCTTTCCTGCAGATAGGAAAGTTCGGCGGTCGTCAGGCCAAGTTCTTCAGCGAGTTCGGGCGCGTTCGGGCCGACTTCCTCCGACACTTTCTGGAGCGCGGCTTCGATCGACATGCCGGATTCGACGCAGATCAGGAGGAGGTCAAGCGCGTCCGGCCACGAGAGCTGGATCTTCTGCTGGCGCTTCTTGACGATGTTGCCGATGTAAACGTTCGGAACATAGAAGCCCGAGAAGAACGCGAACACGACGACGAGAAGGCGCCCGAAACTGTCGAGTCCGAAGCCGTCGAGCAGATAGACGTAGACGCCGAGGCCGATCGCCATCACGAACGGCATGCCGATGCGCGCCGCCATGAACACGAATACGGGACGCGGGCCGCGGAAGCCCGCCATCATCAGTTTTTTGCGCGCTTCGTTGGCGTCGAAGACTTCAAAGAGTTTCAGTTGTTCGACGAGACCTTTGAGCGCGCCTTGCGCGGAGCTCGCGCGCAGCGCCTTTGCGGCTGCGCCTTTCTTCGTGAAGGAGTCGCGCTGCGCCTGACGCAGGCGATCGCGGTAGTCGCTGACCTGCCGCATGCGCGACTTCAGCTTGTCCTGCGCGAAGAACGGCTCAAGCACAGTGAAGATCGTGCCGATGGCGGCAAGCGAAACGAGCAGCGCGATCTGGAACTGCCGGTCGGTGACTGTATTGATCAGGCCGTCCATGGTCGCACTACACCTTGATCTTGATCATCTTCTTCATGACGAAGACGCCCGTCGACATCCACAGGCCTGCGCCAAGCAGAATGAAATTGCCGGTCTTCGTCGAGAACAGCGGCTCGAGGTAATCGGGCGAGGCGACCTTGACCGCACCCATGACGAGGAAGGGCAAGGAGCCGATGATCATCGCGGAGGCTTTGGCTTCCGCCGAGAGCGCCTTGATCTTACCTTCCATCAGCTTGCGGCTACGGAGAACCGTCGCGAGGTTGCCCAACGCTTCGGCGAGGTTGCCGCCCGTCTTCTGCTGGATCATCAGAACGATGCCGAAGAAGTTCACTTCCTGCAGCGGCATGCGCTCATACATGCGGTTCAGCGATTGCTCGAGCGAAAGGCCGACCCTGATGCCTTCGACGAGTTGCTGGAACTCCTCGTTGACGGGCTTTGGCGATTCCGACGAGATGATCTTCAAGCACTCGTTGACTGGCAGGCCCGATTTGACGCCGCGAACGATGATATCGATCGCGTTCGAGAACTCGTCGACAAACTTCTTCTGGCGGCGCGCTTTCGCAAAATTGACGAACCAGTTCGGCGCGCCAAAGCCTCCGACAACAAAGAGAAGCCCGGTGACCCACAGCTTCTGTCCCGAGATGAAGCCGATAAAGGCGAAAAGAAACGCGGCGACGACCGAGCCGATGTAGAAATGCCGCGGGGTGAAAGAGAGACCCGCCTGCTCAAGCCGCTGGGCGAGCGAGACGCGCTTCTTCTTTTTGCGTTCCTTGCTTTGGCCGTCGACCTTGGCGAGCGCTTCGGTAAGCTTACGCCGCCGGTCCTTGTTGTTTGCGTCGTTGGTTGCAGCAGCGCCGCCCCGCCGTGCGCCGCGCTTCGATACTTCGAGCGTCGCGACGCGCTTCTTCGCCTTGTCCTTGTTCGTCGGCGCGAGCAGCACGAAGGCGAGCGCCGCGAAGCAGACAAGGCCGAGGACCACGATGATGAGCATCTGCTGGTTCATCGCGCCCTCTAGTCAGCCGCTGCGTCGAGCGCCGCCGCGAGTTCTTGTTCCCTGCCGTAGTATTTCGCGCGGTCCCAGAAGGCGGGGCGCGCAATGCCGGTCGATTTGTGCTTGCCGACGAGCTTGCCGTTATCGTCCTCGCCCGAGAGATCGTAGACGAAGAGATCCTGCGTGATGATGGTGTCGCCTTCGGTGCCGAGCACCTCGGTGACATGCGTGATGCGGCGCGAACCGTCGCGAAGGCGCGCGGCCTGGATGATGATGTCGATCGATCCGACCATCATTTCGCGGATGGTTTTCGACGGCAGGCCGTAGCCGCCCATCGTGATCATCGATTCGATACGCTGCAGAGCTTCGCGGGGAGAGTTCGCGTGGAGCGTGCCCATCGAGCCATCGTGGCCGGTGTTCATCGCCTGCAGAAGGTCGAAAGCTTCGGGCCCCCTGACCTCGCCGACGATGATGCGTTCGGGTCTCATACGAAGGCAGTTCTTGACGAGATCGCGCATCGTCACTTCGCCCTGGCCTTCGAGGTTCGGCGGGCGCGTTTCAAGGCGGACCACGTGCGGCTGCTGCAGCTGAAGTTCCGCCGCGTCCTCGCAGGTGATGACGCGCTCATCGTGCTCGATGAAGCCGGTCATGCAGTTGAGCAGCGTCGTCTTGCCGGAGCCCGTACCGCCGGAGATCAGCGTGTTGATCCGGCAGGCGCCGATGATTTCGAGAACCTTCGCGCCTTCCGGCGAGATCGAGCCAAAATTGACAAGGTCCTGAATCCGCAGCTTGTCTTTTTTGAACTTACGGATGGTGAGCGCGGCGCCGTCGATCGACAGCGGCGGCGCTATAACGTTGACGCGCGAGCCGTCCGGCAAGCGCGCGTCGCAGATGGGAGAGGCTTCGTCGACGCGGCGGCCGATCTGGCTCACGATGCGCTGGCAGATGTTCATCAGCTGCGCATTGTCGCGGAAGCGGACGTTGGTCAGCTGGATCTTGCCGCCGACTTCGATGAAGACCCGCTGCGCGCCGTTGACCATGATATCGGCGATGTCGTCGCGCGCGAGCAGGGGCTCGAGCGGACCGTAGCCGAGGACGTCGTTGCAGATGTCCTGGAGCAGGGCTTCCTGCTCCGCGATCGACATCTGCACGTTCTTGATCGAGATGATCTCGTTGACGATGTCGCGGATCTCTTCAGCCGCCGACTCGGTGTCGAGCTGGCCGAGCTGCGACAGGTCGATGGTGTCGATCAGTGCGTTGAAGATCGTCGTCTTCGTCTGGAAATATTCGTCCGAGCGTCCGCCGATCTCGATCGGCTGGATCGACTTCGCCGGAGACGTGGAGCCGCCCGCCGAAACACGCGGCGGCGCGCCGGACACGGCTTTCTTGGGCGAAGGCGCTGCCTGTGCGGGCTTTGCTGCGGCCGGCTTTGGCGGCGCGGCGGCGGCGGGCTTTGGCCCGGCAGCCGACGCGGCTGCGGGCTTTTTTGCCCCCGCTTCCGCTTGTTCAGCCTGCGCTGTTCTGCGTCCGAACATTGATTACGACCGTTTCTTGAAGAGACCTGCGAGGCTGAACTTGGAATTCGTCGGCAGCGCGTCAGTGCGGCCGAGGACGCGCGCCGAGAGCTCGCGCAGGCCAACCGCCGTTTTCGACTTCGGCTGCACTTCGAGGATCGGCGCCGCGTTCGTCGCCGCGGCGTGGAAAAGCTGCGGCTCCCAGCCGATGATCAGCGCAGGCTTCAAGCCCACATGCTCGGCATATTGCTCAGCCTGAACCGACGACACTTTCGGGTCGAACTGGTTGAGAACGAGCGTCGGCGCAGAGTCGTTCGGGCGCGCCGACGAAATAATGTCGACGAGATTCTTCGTATTGCGGAAGGATGCAAGGTCCGGCGCCGCCGTGATGACGATTTCGTCGGCCGTCTGCAGGAGGCGCTTCGACCAGCTCGTCCAGATATGCGGGATGTCGATGACGATCGTCGGCGCGGAAGCGCGAACGACGTCAACAACCGTCTCGAAGGCCTGGTCGTCGAGATTGTAGTCACGGTCGAGAAGGTTCGGCGCCGTGAAGAGCGAGAGACGGTCCGTGTGCTTCTGCAGCAAGCGGTCGAGAAGGACGTCGTCGAGACGCTCCGGCGAGGTCAGCGCTTCGACGAGACCCGAGGTCGGATCCTGTTCGAAGTCGAGGCTCGCTGTGCCGAACGGCAGATCGAGGTCAAGAATGACCGTGTCGGACTTGTATTCTTCCGCCGCGCACCAGGCGACGTTGTGCGCGATGGTCGACGAGCCGACGCCGCCGCGGGCGCCGACAAAGGCGATCGTCTTGCCGATCGGCGGAGCCGACGGGTCGACATAGAGGTTGGCGATCGACTTGATGAGATGCAATGGCGATTGCGGGCGGACGAGATATTCGCTGACGCCCTGGCGGATCAGTTCGCGATAGAGCGCGATGTCGTTGACGCGGCCGATGATGATGACCTTCGTCGACGGATCGCAGACTGAAGCGAGTTCGCCAAGTTGCGCGACGAGCGCCGCGCCGCCTTCTACGGTCTCGACGATGACAAGGTTCGGCGTCGCGGTCGTCTGGAAGTGATCGACGGCTTTCGCAAGGCCGCCCATGTGCATGGTGATGTGCGTCTTCGAGAGACGGCGATCGACAGCGGCCTGTTCGAGAATCTGGGTCGTGTGCGGCGTTTCGCAGAAGGCGTGGATCGAAATGCGCGGCACCGGACGGTGATCGACATCGCTACCGTCGAACTCGCCGACGGCTTCGCCAATCGCTGTCGCCGTGTCGAAGTCGTCGGGAAGCGTTTCCTCGTTCTTGATGACAACGCTTTTTGCATCCGGAATCGGCGCCGTCGGCTGCTTCACCGCCGGTTTCTTGACTTCCGCATGCAGCGCCGCTTTCGATTGCGGCGTGATCACGGTCTCGGCTTCGAATTCATCGCCGAGGCTGAAGTCATTCGAATCATCCTCAAGGCCGAGGACGGGCCCCTTCTCGAGGCCTTCGAAGCCTTCTTCTTCAAGCAGCGCTTCTTCGTCGAAATCTTCTTCCCCAAGTGCGGCGAGTTCCTCGTCGGAAAGCTCTTCGTCGAGCCAGGAATCCTCGTCATTGTCCCGCAGCTCGTCGAGCGCATCGCCTGTCTTGGCGCGCACGATCAGCGGACCGCCATCGGGCCCGAGGCTCGCGGCGGACGATGCAGCGCCTTCTTCGTCGTCGTCGTACTTGAAGGCGTTTTCAGCGGCCTTAACCATCGTCTTCTCCCTGAGCCCAGCGTTGCCCGCGGCTCTAAATCCTACTGCGCGACTTCGGTCTTGATATCGGAGTCAGTCGCCGATGAGGTCACTTCACCCTCGCGGTAAGCGCGGATGGCGCGGATACGCGACGGCGTATCGGCAGCCGTCGACGCCGCCGGTTCGACGAGGTCATGCGGATCGGCGATCATCGCGGCGAGATTGTTCTGCGTGGCGCAGCCGAAATTCGGCGAGCGCAGGTTTCCGTAGTCGCGCGCCTGCATGCCTTCCCAGATGCCGCACGCGCTCGGCGTCGCGACATAATGCGTGAACGACAGAACCAGCTGGTCGCCGCGATCGTCGCCGGCGCGGTAGGCGGCGCCGTTGAGCTGCGACCAGTCAATACCTTGCTCGTGCAGATACTCGCGAACTTGCGCCGAGCGATCTTGGCCTTGGGCGTCGCGCGACGTGCCCGAGGGGCCCATCACAGTCAGCGGCCCGTAGCCCGCCGTCATATAGGAGTCGGCAAAGGCGCGCAGACGCGCTTTGTCGAGCGAGGAAAGCTCGGAGCCCGCAAGGTCGATCGTCAGGGTGACGACCTGCGAGTCGACCGAGATCGGATGCTCCTCAGCGATGCTGAGACCGTCCTTCTCTGTATTCCAAGCGCCCGCGCATCCGCTCGCAAGCGCTGCAATGCCGGCCATCAGGAAGAGCTTCAATGATGTCTTGGTCATGTGTTTGCGCTTTCTAATCGAGGATGAAACCGAGCGGACCTTGCAGGGTCTTCTCACGGACGCCCGTGCCCGCGAGGCCGTAGGCGACGAGCAGCTTGCCGAGAACGATCGACTGGAGATCTGACGCCGGCACCGACGTCGCGACTGGATCGGTCAGTTCGTGCTCGCTCGTGGGCTGGACGAGGTACGGCGTGACGATGATGACAAGCTCCGTCTCGCCGTTCGTAAAGTCGCGGCTGCGAAAGAGCTGGCCAAGGACCGGCGCATCCTTCAGTCCGGGAACGCCGGCGATCGTCGAGCGCATGTCTTCCTGGAGAAGACCCGCCATTACGAGGCTGCCGCCGGACGGAAGTTCAACCGTTGTATTGGCGCGGCGCACCGAGAGACCCGGGATCGTCAAATTGCCGGTCGAGATCAGCTGACCCGTCGTCGGATCGATGGTGAAGGCGCCCGGCACGAGGAAGGCGTTGTCGGACGTAACCTGGCTGACTTCCGTTTGGATCTTCAGGCTGATGCGGCCCTTGTCGACGACGAGCGGCGTGAAGCCGAGACCGACGCCGAATTCTTTGAACTCGATCGTGATGCCGTCATCGTCCTGGCCGACCGGAACCGGGAATTCACCGCCCGCGAGGAACTTCGCGGATTCGCCGGAGACCGCCGTCAAATTCGGCTCCGCAAGGATGCGGACGAGGCCGTTCGACTCGAGCGCTTCGAATTCGATATCGAGCTGCTCGAGGTCGCCCATATTGGTTTTCGTCGCGTTCGCCGCGAGACCGCCGGCGGCGCCGATGGCGTTCGCCGAGGCAAGCGTGAAGGCGGCGTTGTCGAGCTGGACTTCGCCGGTCTGTGAGATGCCGAGCTGCTTGATGAGCTGGCGCTGCATTTCAACGACGCGGACTTTCAGCATGACTTGTTCGGGCTGGCGCACCGCGATCAAGGTCACGACCTTTTCCGGGTCGCCGATGAAGCGGCCCGCAATGTCAGCGGCGTTCGCCGCCTGCACGCTCGACATGGCCGTACCGCGCAGGACGACGTTGTCGTTGACTGCTTCGGCGGTGATGCGTGCATCCGGCATCAGGCGGCCGAATAGTTCCGTGAGCGCATCGACATCGCGCTCGACCTGGATCTCAAGATTGAGGATCTGCCGGCCGTTCGCATCGAAGAAGAAGGCGTTCGTCTGCCCGACCTGGAGACCGAGGAGGTAAACGCGTTTCGGAGAGCGCACGACAGCATCGACGACCGTCGGCTGCGAGACGAGAACGTCCGCGGCCGCTTGCGGCAGCTCGACGATCGCCGCCTTGTTCAGGGGCAGCACGATGCTCTTCGAAACCTGGTTCGTACCGCCTGTGTCGATCGAGACGGTCTCCGTCCCACGCTGTGCGAAGGCCGGCTGCGCCATGGCGGCGAACGCAGCAACGGCGAGCACCGCGGCGCGCGAGACTGTGTTGAGTGACGGCATCATCTTCGTATCCCCTGATCGTGTTCTACGAGCGGCCATAACGGATGACCGTCACATCGGACGAGCGTTTGGTTTTGCTGGCGACATCGGCTTCCGGCTGGAAGACGCTTCTCAAAGCGAGACTGATCGTGCCGCTGGAGCGCGCCGTGACGAACGCTTCGGCGTCTTCCGGCGTAAATTCGAGCGTGACGTTGACGCCTTCAATGTAAGGCGTCTCCGGCGTTTCGGTGTAGAGCGTGTTGACCGCAAGCACGCGCACATCTTCGAAGATCGTGCGCGTCTTCATGCTGTTTTCGCGATTACCTTCCGTATGCAGAATATCGACGCGGTCGCCCGGGAGAATAAAGCCGCCCGAAGCGGTTTCCGGCGAGACACGCTGCGTGATCGCGAGCATGCCCGGCGTCAGGATTGCGGCCATGAGGCCGGCTGAGTCCGCGCGAACAATCTTTTGCTCGATGATCGGCTCGCCCGTCACGATGAGCGTGCGCGCCACGGCTTTGGCGAGATCATCTTGCGTCGCGCCGCTCTCTTCTGTGATGAACGAGGGCGACAAAGCCTTCTCGGGCCAGGCGACCCATTTGGTGTCATCGATGCCGAGGCGTTCGCCGCGCTGGAAGTCGCGGTCAGCAACCAGCACGCGGACAGTTTTTTCTTGCACAGGCGCGACAACCTGAACGGCCTGGGTCGGACGGTTGCCCATCATCAGAAAGAAAGCGCCAACCCCGGCGAGAAGCGCCACGCCGAGAATAGCCATACGGGGAACATTCATCTCGAACCTGCCTCTATTACTTCGCCAAAGGGAGCCCGTTTCGGGTCATGTGAACCATTGTGGGAAAAACTCCTCAAAACTGAGTTAACTCATCTTGTTAACCACCGAAGGCCAATTGGAAGAACGGCGTTTGAGGAAAGCTTAAGAGACCGCCCGCCGCGATCGCGACCGCGTACGGAATGTCTTTCGGCTTCTGGTGAAGGCGAAGAACCCACGGCGCCTGCGCGTAAATCGGCAGCGCCGGCGTTCTCCTGAAGAGAAGCAGCGCAACCGCGAGGACGCCGCCGGCGAACGCCATATTGAAGAGGAACGGCACGAAAGCCGAAAGCCCGACCCACGGCGCGATGGCGGCGAGAAGCTTCGCATCGCCGCCGCCGAGAATATTCATTGCAAAGAGGATGAAACCGAGGGTGAGCGCCGCGCCCGCAAGCATTGCGCCTTCGAGAATGACATCGGTGGGTGCGCTCAGCGCCGGGCCGGCAAGGAAATACGCAGAGAAGAGCGTCGCCGAAATCCAGTTCGGAATCTTGAATTCATAGAGATCGTTTGCAGCCGCAATCAGCAGCGCCGCGGGAAAGACAGAGAGAATGATCAGCGGAAGCACGCGCGTCTCCAGAAGTTCAACCCGGAGATTAGGCGGCGTGCATTAATGGTCCGTTAGACATAAGCTAAAATTGGGCGCAAACAAAAAGGAGGCCGCGAGCGGCCTCCTTTTCTTCGCATTTTGGCTGTAAGATTCTAACCCAGCGCGCTGTCGACTTGCGAGAACGTCTGAGAGAGGTTCGTGCCGACGGCGCGGACCATCGCGATGATGGCGACGGCGATAAGCGCTGCGATCAGGCCGTATTCAATGGCCGTCGCACCGTCTTCGTCTTTCACGAAACGATCGAACAAAGCTTTCATGTGAGGCGACTCCTGCTACTCTACTCTGCTTGCACCGCTGAATAGGCGTGACCCTTTTCAGATGCATGCACTATGCGCGCGCATGCATTAAAAAAAGTTGAAGAAATAGCAGGCGTTCGAAACAATTTTATCCGTTTACGGAATTAAGGTTAGCGTAGCGTAAACGCCCTGGATGCCGCTAACTCACAAGCCGCGCAATGTCCGTAACAATGAGCCGTAGATTTTCCGCTGTAAGCTCTGCAGGGCGCGCGCCGCCCGGAGTTTCCGCCCGGCGGCGCGCTTGTTCGCACAAAGGTTAGCCTAGAGCGCTGTCGACTTCCGAAAACGTCCCGGAGAGGTTCGTGCCGACGGCGCGGACCATCGCGATAATTGCAACGGCGATGAGCGCGGCGATCAGGCCGTATTCAATGGCCGTCGCACCGCCTTCGTCTTTCGCAAAACGGTCGAACAAGGCTTTCATGAAGCGACTCCTGCTACTCTACTCTGTTGCACCGCTGAACAGGGCGTGGCCCTTTTCAGATGAAGGGCAGTGTCCGTGGTGCGTGTTAAGAAAAATTGAGAAAACAGCCCGGAACATGCCGACAATTTTATTCGTCTACGGATTGCTTCACGAAGCAGCGGGCTAGCTCGCAAGCCGCGTGAGGCCCGCCATGTCGGCGATGACGAGGCCCGGATATTCGCGGCGCGCGACGCCTTGCTGAATAAGCTGCGCCACAGCGCTCGCCGCAGCGGCCTCGTCCGCGCCTGCCTTTTCGGCAAGCTCGCGGTGTTTCGGCATTTTCGGCACGCGCCAGTCGCCGCTGATCGCGTCGCGCTCGACATATTCAATGAGGGCCGCAAAAACACGGCGCTCCGCCGAGCTTTCCGCGGCCGTGGGCGCGCTTGCGCGCACCAGCGCCGCGGCGAAGTATTGCATCAGGCTTTTCTGCAGAGACGGCCGCTGGCCGACGATGGCGCGGAATTCCGCCGCGCCGATCACGATGACGTCCACGTCCTCTTCGACAAGCAGCGTCAGCGCGTCGGCGCGCGGGTTTTCATCGCTAGCGACCGCTTCCGCAAGGCCGAAAAACTGACCCTTTGTGAAGTCCTCGACCAGCATCGATTCAGAATCGGCGTCGGCGCGGGAGGATCGCAGCTTGCCGGAGCGCACCAGGAAGAATTCGCTTCCATCGAACTGGCCGAGCGCGAACATCACTTCGCCTGCGAGATACTGCCGCAGTTCGCAGATATCGCTGATCGCATGCAGGACCGCGTCCGGAAGGTTGTTGAAGGGGGCGACCAACTTGAGGGTCTGCGAAAAGTCTTCTCGACCAGGTTCGACGACGGCGAGAGGTGTCGCTGACATGTGCTTCTCCAACGAAGCCCTTATCAGCTACGCAGTTTAAAGCCGGGTAAAAGCGACAATTCTCTCTTTATCTGCCTGAAAATAAGCCGCGCGCCGATGAGTTAAAGAACGCCGTTAAGGCTTCATTGACCGCGTCGCTATAGGGTTTCCGCAACAAACTTTACAGGACCCGCTCATGCGCACGATTCTCGCCGCCCTTTTCGTTTCTGCCGCCGCGGTCGCCAATGCGAGCGCCGGCGAGATCTGGCTCACCATGGATCAGGTCCGCCCGTTTGCGATGGAAAAAGCCGCCGGCCAGATTGTCGTCGGCAATCCGTCGATCGCCGACGTTACGGTGCAGGACAAGAACCACGTCCTCCTCTTCGGAAAAGCGCCGGGCGTCACCAACATGTTCATCTTCGATGATAACGGGGAGACGGTCGACAACCTGATCGTGCGCGTAAGATCTGCTTCGAACGAGATGCTCACCATGCATCGCGGCCCCCTGCGCACCACGTACAGCTGCGCGACGCAATGCGAAGAGACGGTCACGGTCGGCGACAACCAGACGACATTCGGCAACGTGTCGACGCAGTCTCAGCAGAAGTATCAGCAGGCTGCGGGCAACGGCCAGAACTAGGATCAACCGATCGCGTTTCAAAAAGGCCCCTTACGGGGCCTTTTTATTGATCCTCGAGCGCGGCTTCAAAATTATAGATGCGCGGTCGCTCGTGCGGGCGAAGTTCGCTGCGGCACCAGGCGTCGATGCTGCGCGCGGTTTGATCCGTCGGCGTGTATTCCGGATCGAGCACGATATTGGCGATGAGGCGGTTCACGCCGCCCGCATGGCGAACGACTTTCACCCTGCAATCATGCACAGCTGGGTGCCTCTTGATCGTCGCGGCGATGCGGTCCGGAAAGACGTTGACGGCGCCGATCTGCACCGCGCCATCCTTGCGGGCGCCGAGGCGGAAACTGATGTCGCTTGTCCAGTCGAGCGCATCCATCGGCGTAATCTCTCGCTCCGCGCCGGCAGGCGTCAGGCGTGAAAGGCCGTCGCCCTTGCGCTGCCAGTGATCGAAGAGAACGAAGGATTCGCTCGGTGAATCGCGCCAGGCGATGAGACCATTTTCCGTCGATCCATAGAGCTCGCGCAGCGCGCCGAACCCGGCTTTCCTTAAGTCGGCGGCAAGTTCGGGCGTCATCGCCTCGCCGAAGCAGACGCCCATCGCATTGTCGGGCGCCGAAACGCCCTCGCTGATCATGTAGCGCCAGAGCGTCGGCGTCGCGACAACGACATCGCCGAAAGCGAGCGCCGCGCCGAGTTCGTCCGGCGTCATGCCGCGCGCATCGAGCGACGGGATGTGCTGAAGGTTCGGTGTCAGAACGGTGACAGCGAAACTCAACAGCCCGTGCGGCGCGATCAAGGAGATCAGCCGCCTTCGCCCGTAAAGAAGGTTCGCCGCCGCCGCCGCGTCGTTGAAGATTTCATCAGCGGCGTGAATCGTTGCTTCGGTTTCACTGTCGCGTCCGGCCGCGGCGAAGGTGAACTTTGTCAGCGATCTGTGGATCGTCGTCTCGATGACCTGCGCCCAATCGGCGATGTTCGCGGCTTCGGCTGACTGTATCAATTCGGGATCGGCGCCGAAGAAACGCGCGCAGCGGCGCGCGCATTGCCGTCGCTCATCTGCAGAAAGACCGATGCCGCCAGCGCCGAGCACGGTCTCGCCCGTCCAGGAGGCGAGCGTCAGAAAGTCCGTATGCCGCTTGAAACGCCAGGAGAGCTCGTCGGCAACGAGGCCGCCGATGATGCGGGCGATCTGATCCGCAGCGATTTCAAAAGCCTTCATCGCCGCCCCTTGGCGAACTCACTCCGAAGGCGGTCTTGATACCATGATTGCAGCGCGCGGAAGGCCTTGCGGCGGGCCGGCGACATTGCCCCTCCGCCTTGAAGGACCGCAGGCCTCAGCCCGATGAGGCTGTTGGTGAGGAATATCTCAGCGCCTGCGAGTTCTTCCGGGGCGATGGGGCGTTCGGCGATTTCGACGCCGGCGTCCTTTGCGCCGCGAAGGAGAAGGCCGCGCACGATACCGGGGAGCGCGCCTTCCGACACTGGCGGCGTCGAGACGCCAGCTTTCGCGGCGATGAACACATTCCCTGCGGCGGCGGAAGCGAGCCGCCCCCGCTCGTTCAGCATCAGCGCCTCGCCGGCCCCGCTCGCGAGCGCCTCGTTGTGCGCGAGGAGGTTCTCGATATAGCCGCCGATCGCCTTGAAGCGCGCTGTCGACGCTGATGCAAAGCGGCGGCGCGCGGAAATGATGACCGTAACCGGCGCCGTCCCCGCCTCCGCGAGCGGCGCCACGGTGACCAGCAAGGTTGGAGCATTCGCAGAGAATTTGAGCCCGCGCTCGCCTGCGCCTCTCGTCACCGTAATGCGCGCCGCGGTCCTTTTTTCGGCGTTGTTTTTCTCCGCAAGCAAGCGAATGATTCTCGCGAGGCCTTTAAGATCCGGCGGCGTGATGCTGAGCGCGCCAAGGCCTTTCTTGAGGCGCTTCACATGTTCGGCGAGAAACGCTGGCTGCCCGCTTTCGACATAGATTGTCTCAAAGACTCCGTCGCCGAGCATGAAGCCGCGATCTCCGGCGCCGATGCGCGCGTCCTCTGTGAATTCGCCGTTGAGCCAGGCGATCATGCGCCCCTCGTCAGCAGGACGAAGTTCCGGATAAGCGCCCGTCCGTCCGGCGTCAGTAGGGACTCGGGATGAAACTGCACGCCGAACCATGGCGCCGAACGGCGCCGGACGCCCATCAGCTCACCCTCCTCGCTCCACGCGCAGGCGACAAGTTCCTGATCGGAGTTCAGAGTCGAGATCAGGGAATGATAGCGGCCGGCGGGCATCGGCGATGGAAGCCTTTCGAAAATGCCTTCAGCATTGTGACGGACAAGACTCGCTTCGCCATGCAGCGGACGCGTCGCGCGCAATGTCTTTCCACCGAACACTTCGACAAGACATTGATGGCCGAGACAGACACCGAGCATCGGCGTCGTGGCCGGCAAACCTGCCAGTAACGCAAGACAGACTCCCGCTTCGCGCGGAGTCTTCGGACCAGGAGACAAGACGATACCGGCGGGCTTCATGGCGATGATCTCGCCGGCACTCGCCGCGTCGTTGCGGATGACTCGCGTCTCCGCGCCCTCCTCGCGAAGATAACGCGCAAGGTTGTGCACGAAGGAATCGTAATTATCGATGACGACGATCATGGTGCGATCTCAAGCCCGAGCGCTGCAAGACTCGCCTTCGCTTTATACAAAGTCTCCACGTATTCCGCGGCGGAATCAGACCGCAGCGTAATCCCGCCGCCGACGGGAAGCGTCACGCGCGCGCCTTCGACGATCATCGTGCGGATCGCGACGGAGAAATCCGCAACGCCGCTGTCGTCGATATAACCGATCGCGCCGCAATAGGGTCCACGCCCGACGCCCTCGACATCTGCGATGGTTTTCATCGCTTCGATCTTCGGGGCGCCGGTGATCGATCCGCAGGGGAAAAGCGCCGCTAGGGCGCCTACCGCCGTTACGCCCTCTCGCAGTTCGCCTGAGATGCGCGAGACGAGATGATGGACGTGCGAAAAACTCGCGAGTTCGCATATCGCATCCTCACTGATCGAATGATCCTTGCAGATGCGTGACAAATCGTTGCGCGTGAGGTCCGCGATCATCACGTTTTCCGCGCGTTCTTTTGGATCGGCGAGAAGGTCTTCGGCGAGCAAGCGGTCCGACGTTGCATCGCTCCCGCGCGGGCGCGTGCCCTTGATCGGTTCAGCGGTGATGCGGCGGTCCTCGCGGATACTGAAGAAGCGTTCCGGCGAGTTTGAGACGACTGCGCCTTCTTCGAAATTGAGAAAGGCGCTGAACGGCGCATCTCCCTGCGCAACTCTGCGAAAGAGGTCGAACGGCGCGAGCGCGCTTTGCGCTTCCAACGTCAGGTGCTGCGCAATGTTCGCCTGAAAGATCGCGCCGTCGCGGATGAGCTCGACCGTTTGCGCAACCGCTGCTTCGAAAGCGTCGCGCGAGAAATTCGACTGAATGGCGGAGAAAGCAGGAAGCTCGACTTGCGGCGCCTCATGTCCGCCAAGCGCTTCCTTGAGACGATCGGCGCATCGCTCATTGGTCGCACAGATGAAGGCGCGCCCGAGCCGCCGATGAAAAACGCCGCAAGCGTCATAGGCGCCGAGCGCCATATCCGGGAGCGCAAAGGGTGGCGCAGGGCCCGCTGCTGACGGCTCAAGCGATGCCCCCAGCTCATAGCCGAGAAAACCGCAAAGTCCTGTCATCAAGCCCGGCGCTGGGACGCCTGTAACTGACCAGGCCTGGGCGCGTGAACGACGGGCGGCCATCGCGCGCAGTGCGTCGAAAGGCGCGAGCGCCGAGCGTTCGCTGTCGATGAACGCCACGCCATCGCGTGCTTCGAGCGTCGTTGCCGGAAACGCCGCGACCGTCGACCAGCCTTGCTGGCGCGCTTCTTCGCCAGCGTGGAGGAGCATCGCAAAACGCTCCCCCGCGAGCGGCGCGAAGGCGGCCGCCGGCGAACGCCAGTCGATTTCGCGAATGATCATGCGCGCTAGATAGCAAGCCGCCTGCTGGCGCCAAGGGGCAAATCGGCTTAGCGCCTGGACAATTCCGGAGGTCCGAGGACGGAGATGGCGGAGACTGCAAAACCCGGCGTGGTGCTCCTTGGCGAGGCGCGTGTTTTCTTCGCCCTTGCCCTCGCCGTCCTCATCGGCTTTGTCGCCTATGTCGGCCGCGGCGTCATCATTCCGGTGCTGTTCGCCGGCTTCGTTTCCTTCCTGATCTTCACCTTGAAGCAGACAATCAAAAGCGGCCCGTTGATCGGCCGCTTTCTGCCGAACTGGCTGTGCTATCTTTTTGCTTTCGCGCTTATCGCATCGCTCTTCATCTTCATCATCGACATCGTCCGCGACAACGCGAAGACATTGGTCGACCAAGCGCCGCTCTATGAGACGCGGCTTCGCGATCTCACCGCCGACGGCGTTTCCTATCTGCGGAACCTCGGCATTGTCTCGGAAGATTTCCTTGGCGGCGTCGAAGAAATCAGGCGCACCGCGCTTGAGCTAATCAACCCCGTACTTTCCGAGATCGCCAATTCAGCGCGCGCGCTGACCGGCGGCGTCATCACCGTGCTTCTCTACACAGTCTTCATGCTGATCGAGCGCGCGCAGATCTTCCACAAGATCAGCCTCGTCAGCCCCGGCAGCCGCGAGCGGCGCGTCGTCAACGAAACGATCGCCGACATTGGCGTGATGGTTCGTCAGTACATTACGGTGAAAACCGGCTCGAACCTCATCACGGCGACGGTCAGCTATCTGATCATGAAGTTCGTCGTTGGCGTCGACTTCGCAGGCTTCTGGGCGCTTCTGATCTTTGTGCTGAATTTCGTGCCGATCATCGGCGCCCCGATCGCGATCACGGCGCCGGTTCTGCTAGCTCTGATCCAGCCGGATGGCGGCCCGCGCGACGCGCTCCTCGCGCTGGCTCTCCTGATCGGGACCGATCAAATCATGAGTTCCGTTGTAGAGCCGCGCCTCATCGGCCGAAGCCTCAATTTGAGCCCCCTCGTGATCCTCTTGTCGCTTGGCGTTTGGGGAACGCTCTGGGGCTTTGCGGGGCTTCTTCTCGCCGTGCCGGTGACGGTTACAGTGATGATCATCCTCACACAGTTCCCGTCAACGCGGCCGGTGGCGATCCTGCTCTCCGACAGCGGCAAGATCGCGCCGATCAAGCACGCTATGCCGCCGCCGAAAGTCGCGTAGCGCGCGCGAAGCTTAAAGCGCATCTTTGTCGCCAACGCGCGTCAGCGTGAAAAGGCTCGAAACCCCAATCACCGTTACCGTGCTTGCGAAGACGATGATGACGCTCGTCAGCAATGCCAGTCCGGACATGTCTCTCTCCCGAACTTGCCCCACGGAACGCGACCATCCCGCCTGATTGCGGAAGGAGTTCATCCGAATTGGGGCGCAAGCATGAATTATCAGCGCTTGGCCCCTGCGGATTGGAGTTTTTGGCCGTGTTTTCTAGTCGTCGCGCGTTCTTATCGAAAACCGGCATCCACTTTTCGGGAACGCGCTCCAGCTTTGCGCGAAGGCCTTTCGGCCATCGCCTCCTTGAGGATCGCAGCGATGGCTTCCGCCTCCTCCCGCCGGCCGGAGCCGCGCCGCCACGCCAGTCCGATATGGCGCGCCGGAGCGGGCGACGAGAACGGCGTCGCGGCAAGGCCTGCAGCCTCCGCGAGCCCTGATTTTACGGCCATTTCCGGCAACAAAGTCGCGCCGATGCCGGACTGCACCATTTGCGTCAGCGTGAAGAGGCTTGTCGCGCCGAAGGCGGCCGCGGCGTCCGGGCGGCGTAATTTGCAGGCGTCTATCGCGTGCTCGCGCAAGCAATGCCCCTCTTCCAAAAGCAGGAGGTTCACGTCCTTAAGGTCTTGCGGCCTCACCGACTTTTTATCCGCTAACGGATGATCGGGCGCGGACGCGAGCCAGAACGAATCGTCGCCCAGCTCAATCGTTTCAGCTCCGGGCACATCGTAAGGGAAGGCGAGCACTGCGGCGTCGAGAAGGCCGTTCGACAGCCGCTCGACAAGATTGGCGGTAAGATCCTCGCGCAGGAAGAGTTCAAGCTTCGGATATTTCTTCTTCAGAAGCGGGGCCGCCTTCGGCAACAAAAACGGCGCGATCGTCGGGATGACGCCGAGATGGAATGTCCCTTCGAGCGGCCGGCGCGAGGCGGCTCTGCGCACGAAATCCTCAGCCATCGCGAGAAGCGGGATCACCCGCTGCGCCGCTTCCTCTCCCGCCGGCGTCAGTGCAAACGTCCGCGTCGAGCGATCGACAAGCTGGCAGCCGAGGATGCCTTCAAGCTCCTTGATCGCCGACGACAACGTCGACTGCGAGACGAGGCACTCTTCCGCCGCCTTCGAAAACGACTTCCGGCGCGCGAGAGCGTTGAAAAATTGCAACTGGCGGAGGGTGGGTAAAGCGATCATCGGCCGGCTTCCATCGATAAATTCGATTGACTAATGAGCTATTATCTATTTGATTAATCCGCAAGGGCCCTTAAATACCTTTCCGCGGGCCGCGATGGGCCGAGAAAAATTCAGACGTTCGAAGGAGAACAAATAATGCTGGGTGTTGGCGACAAACTTCCCAATTTTTCCGTGACCGGCGTGAAGCCGGGCTTCAACAGCCATGAAGAGGGCGGCAAGTCGGCATTTGAGCCGATCACGCAGGACAGCTTCCCGAAAAAGTGGAAGGTCATCTATTTCTATCCGAAAGATTTCACTTTCGTTTGCCCGACGGAAATCGCCGAGTTCGGTCGTCTCGCCAAGGAATTCGCCGATCGAGACGCGGTCGTTCTCGGCGGCAGCTCCGACAACGAGTTCGTGAAGCTTGCCTGGCGGCGCGATCACAAGGATCTCAGCAAACACCCCGCCTGGCAATTCGCCGACACGACGGGATCGCTGATCGACGGCCTCGGCATTCGCGCCCCGGAGGGCGTCGCTTACCGTGCGACCTATATCGTCGACCCGCATAACGTCATCCAGCACGTTGCGGTGAACAGCCTCAGCGTCGGCCGCAATCCGCAGGAAACCCTGCGCATTCTCGACGCCCTGCAGACCGACGAGCTTTGCGCCTGCAACCGCGAGGTCGGCGGGGACACGCTCTAGGACCCAGATTTTCGAAGGCGCTCCAGTCTCTCCCTGGAGCGCGAGGGCGCGGCGGGGATACCCCTCGCCGCGCTCCCTTCCGGCCGTTAGTTAGTCTATCCAGTGCCTTTATGACCGATACTTTTGAAGACGCGCGCCGCGCCCGCCTTGCTGGCCGTTACAGCACTGCAGAACTCATTCTGCGCCAAATCCTCGACAAAAATCCGATCGACGCGCTCGCGGCGGGTTTGCTCGGGCAATGCCTCGCAGAAACCGGCGAGGCGCCGGCGGCGCGAAAGTTCATCGATCTTGCGCTGTCGATCGCTCCAAACAACGCGGACATACGCCTCAACGCGGCGGCGCTCCGCGAGTATGAAGGCGATCTTCGCGCCGCGATCGAAGAAGCGCATCTTGCCGCACAGCTTGACGGGAGCAAGTTCGAGATTTGGGCGACGCTCGGCAAGCTCTACGGAATCGCCGGCGCCTATAAGGACGCCGCAGCCGCGCTCACGCGCGCCTGCCGGATTAATCCGCGCCACTCCGGCGCGGCGATGCTGCTTGTCGGCGCCTGTTTTGAAACTGAAGATTTCGCCGGCGCGCGGCGCGCGCTCGACCTTGTCGACGCCGCTTCGCATAACCTGCCCGATGCGATGAAAATGCGCGCGCATCTTGCGCGCAGGACCAGTGACTGGAACGGGCTTGTCGAGATCGGCACGCGTTGGGTGAAAGCCACGAACAGCGACGAATCGCGGGTCGCGCTCGCCTATGGCCTGAGCCAGCTCGGCTATCATGACCAGGCGGCGGAGGCTTATGCGCCGATTGCAGAGCGCAACCCTCCTAATGCGGAGCACCTCGCCGCAATGGGCCGCTATAAACTCAGCGCGCGCAGGATCGACGAAGCGCGCCAGTGGTTCGATCGGGCGCTGAAGGCCGATTCCCACTGCGCAGAGGCGGCCTTCGGCCTGTCGCGCCTTCTGACTTTCACTGGAGATCTCGCGCAGGCTGAGACGATGGCGCGCCGCGCGCTCGCGATTAGTCCGCGTCACGCGGAGGCCTATGGCCAGCTTGGCGAAATCACCGGCTCGAAATTCACCGACGCGGAATTTGCCGAGCTGAAATCGCTTTGCGCTGACGCGTCGCTCGATCCCTATCTCAGCGCGACGGCGCATTTCGCCTATGCTGACGCGCTCCATCGCAAGAAGGACCATGCCGGCGCTTTCGCGTCATGGTCGAAAGCGAACGCGCTGAAGGTCGAGGAATTCGCGAAGTCGCCGGGCGGCGCCTATAACCCGGCCGCGCAAGAGCAGAAAGTCCGGCGCATCATGGAGCTCTTTCCGCGCGATGCCGCTACAGCTGCGCCTGCGTCCGATATCGTCGACTTCACGCCGATCTTCATCATTGGCATGCCGCGCTCGGGAACGACGCTCCTCGAGAGCGCAATTTCTGCGCACCCGATGGTCGCGAGCGGAGGCGAGCTTCCGACCCTTCCGTTCATTCTCGATGAATTCCTCGCCTGGGCGGATCGCCCGGGACGCTCGGTCGCATCAATTCCCGGCGAGATGCGGGACGACTGGCGCGCCCGCTATTTCCGTCAGCGCGACTCGCTAGCCCTCGGTCCGGCGGAAATCATCACCGACAAGCAGCCGCCGAACTTCCACTCGGTCGGATTCATCCGGCGCATCTTTCCCGAAGCGAAGATCATCCACATCCGCCGCAATCCGCTTGAGACGGGGTTCTCGATCTTCCGCCGGCACTTCTCGAAGCAATGGCCCTATGCGAGCGACTTGCGCTCGATCGGCCATTATTACGGGCAGTATGCGCGTCTGATGGCGCATTGGGAGCGGCAGTTCCCCGGCGCCTTCGCGTTTGTTCAATACGAGAATCTCGTCGAGAATTTCGAGGCGGAAATCCGCCGCCTCGTCGCGTTCTGCGATCTCGGCTGGAACGATCGCTGCCTTGATTTTTCAAACGCCGAGCGCTCGGTCATCACCTTTAGCGCCGTGCAGGTGCGAAAAGGCGCATCGAAGGATCACCTCGGATCGACTGTTCCTTATGCAGAATATCTGAAGCCTTTGCGCGACGCGCTTGTTGAGGCGGGAGTCGACCTCAGCACCGGCGCTGCACCGACATTCCATTGATTGCTGGCGCAGGCGCTGAAATTGCGCGGCGCTTTGAGTGAAAGGGAAACCCCATGAGCCTCGACGCTCTTCGCGACAAGATTCCGGATTACGCCAAGGATATCCGGCTCAATCTCGGGACGCTTGCCTCCGAAACAACGCTCTCGGAGCAGCAGAAATTCGGAGTATTTCTCGCTTCTGCGCTCGCGAGCAGGAATGCGACCGTGACGCGCGCCATTGCCGACTGGACGGCAGGCAAGCTTTCGCCGGAGGCCTCGACCGCGGCCAAGGCCGCCGCGGCGATCATGGCGATGAACAATGTCTATTATCGTGCGACGCATCTGATGCACGCGGAAGAGTACGGCAAGATGCCGGCGAAACTCCGGATGAACGTCATTGGCAGCCCAGGCGTCGACAAGCTCGACTTCGAATTGTGGAGCCTCGCCGTATCCGCCGTGAATGGCTGCGGCATGTGTCTCGACTCTCATGAGAAGGTTGTCCGCAAAGGCGGCGCGACGGCGGAGCAGGTGCAGACGGCGCTTCGGATTGCGTCAGTCGTTCATGCCGCCGCCGCGGTTCTCGACGGCGAAGCGGCGCTCACCTCCGGCGAGTGGTAGCAAGCGTTATGATCGTTGACGGCGTGCAGTGATCCACCAGGCCGCCGCGCTGTCGCCGCCGCCGACCTTCAAGGGCGCTGCAGCGAAGTCTGCAAGACCAGCCTCGCCGCAAAGTTTCTGCACGGCGCGGACCTTTTCTTCGTCGAGCGCCGCGGCCGTCATCGCGAGCATGCGTCCGCGATAATCGCGTAGCCGCGCTTCAACGCCATCAACCCACGCATTTGCCTCCTTAGGATCGAAGGCCCGTGCGCGTTCGCTGACGCGCGCCATGTCGCTGAGATAACGCGCGAGAAGATCGCCCGCGATCGAGCGGGGCTGTTCTGCGAGGCGGCGGTTGGCTGCGCTGATCGCATTCCCGAGCGACTCATCTGCTGCTGCAATTTGCCGGCGCTCGGCCCGCGTCTCCGCAGGCGCGTGCGCCGAACGAAGCTTGCGGCGCAATTTGTCAAAAACGCCGGCGGTTTCCGCAACTGTCAGCGCGCGGGCATTCGCGGCGCACTCATTGTAGATTGCGCCGCCCGCGAGATGGGCGACGCTGGCAAGCGTTCCGCCGGCGCCGACAATTTCTGCAGCTGCGGTGAACCCATCGAGGCCCGCATACTCGACGCCGAACTGGCTGACGGCGAGCGAAAAACTCCGCGGTCTGAATGGCAGTGCGGCGGCGCCTGAAACAACCGGCTGGAGCGCCGGAGCTGCGGCGCGCGCGACAGCGAGCGCCGCAATCGAGATGTCTGAGGCGATCGCAAGTCCGGAGCCGCCGAGCTGTGGCCAGTGCTTCAACACCGGCGCTGCGCCGCAGGCAATTTCGAGAACCGGCCCTGTCTCGAGCCCAGTGAGGGACGCGAAAAACGCGCGCCAATGTGCGGCGAGAGCGTCACGCTGGCGGACGCCGCCGAGCATCGCCGAAACCTCGTCGGTTTCGGCCCAATAGCGCTCCCAATATCCGCTTTCCCGGCGTTCGGCTCCCATGGCCGGGGAGGAATAGAGCCTTCTCGTACGTGAGGAAATGCCGAGACGAATCCGCCGGCGAAAGGCAGCACAAAAAGAAACGGCGGGCCGCAGCCCGCCGTTCCCAAGTCCTGATTGGCTTGCTCTGCTTAGAAGCGGAGCGAAGCGCCGAAGAACACCGTGCGGCCCAGCGTGTCGTAGGTCGCCGGGTAGGTGTTCGCCTGCTCGTTGACCGTAGAGCCGAGGAGCGGAGCGTCCTTGCCCGTGATGTTCTGCACGCCGATCGAGAGATCGAGGTGCTCGCTGACGGCCCAGCCAAGGGTGACGTCGACATAGTTGAACATCGGGATATCATCCGACAGGTCGGAGAGATCGAACGCCACAACTTCTTCCGGCGATGCTTCGACGCCGCTCAGCAGGCGCCAGCGGACGGAGGTCGTCAGCGGGCCCCAGAGCCAAGAGGCTTGCATCGTGTGCTTCCAGGCCGGCGTCGGTTCGCCGCAGTTCACGCCATACTCGCCGGTGCACTCGATGATCGGTGCAGACGGGTCGTTCTGGAAGTTCGCCTGCAGAGTGTACGAACCGTAGAAGTTGAACGACAGGCTTCCGAGGTCGCCAGCGCCAACATCCGCGAGGTCGAAGCCGTAGCTTGCCTGGACGTCGATGCCGCGAGCGTTGAGGGCGGCGAAGTTCCCGACCGGGACGGACGGGAAGTTCGGCGCGCCGATAGCGCCCGTGATCGGATCGCGCGTGCCCGGCCCGAAGTACTGGGCGCAGGTCGCGTTGTCGCCCTCGACATAGCAGCGGTCGAGGAGGAGCTGCAGCGGCGGCGCGGCGATCGCACCGTCGAGGCTGATGTCATAGAAGTCGACCTGCAGCGTCAGGCCGTCAACCATGGACGGCGACCACACGGCGCCGATCGTCAAAGTGTCGGCAACTTCTTCCGACACGTTCACGTTGCCGCCGAACAGAGCTTCGATCTGACCGGAGAGTTGGAAGGCGGTGCCTTCCTGACCGGCCGGAACGCCCCACGCGTTGCACTGCCCCGCGTTGGCAGCAACGTAGCTGCCGAAGGCGCCGCCAGAGCACGGGTCTTGTGCGCCCGGGAAGCCGTTGGTGAACGCCGCAAACAGTTCGCCGACGTTCGGGGCGCGGGTTGCGCGCTGGAACTGCGAACGGATGCGGAGGCCTTCGATCGGAACCCAGTCGCCGCCGACGGCGAACGAGTGCGTGTTGCCGGCGCCCGTCGAGTAGGACGAGAAGCGGTACGCGCCGTTGATCGTGAATTCTTCGATGAACGGAACGTCCTGGATGATCGGGATTTCCGTTTCGAAGAAGGCTTCGTAAACGTCGAAGCGGCCTTGAACCGGCAGCGAGGCGTTGAAGCCGCGCACGTCGGGTCCGAGCACCGAGTCAGGCTGGAAGTTCGCGTATTCTTCGCGATATTCGACGCCCAGCGAGACCTGCACCGGATCTTCTGCGCCCGGCATCACAAACTGATGGATCGGGCCGCCAAGCGTGCCGACAATCTGTGTCTGCTCGACTTGTGTGTAGATCGTGCCGGTCTTGCCAATCGAGTTGGCGCAGTCTTGGCTAAGCGTGTTCACGCCGAAGACGTTGCACGAGCCGTCAAGAATGCCGGCTTGCAGGGCGCTGAACGAGATGTTGCCTGTTTGAGCCGCAACGTTATTCGAACGACCGAACTGGAAGAACACGTCGTAGTTCCAGTCTTCGAGCACATCGCCGCGAACGCCCGCCTTGATCTGGAAGGTGTTCGTGTCGCTAAGCGCGTTGCGGTTGCCGATGACGTCGTCCGCAAAGCGGCGGTTCATCGAAACGCGAACGTCGTCGGCTTCGCCGTCGCCGTCGAGGTCAGACGGGTTGTGAGCGCCCGGCGCGAAGGTGTAGGTCGCGAGGAACGCATCAGACGCCGCCGCCGTCAGGTTCGGGTTGTCGAGGTTGATGATGAACGTGCCGCCGACGGGCGTCGGGGCAAGCTGTTGGTCAACCGTCGTCGAAGCGAAGATACCGCGAGCATAGGCTTCGATGTTGTCGGAGATCTCATAAGATCCACCGGCGAAGATCGAATAGCGCTCTTGCGGCAGTTGCAGGTAGTTCGACGGCGCATAGTTGTACTGGTCGGTCGGGTTGCGGAACCGACGGCCGTCCGGCGCGCCATTGAACGTGATGTTGTTCGAGCAGGTTTCGCCCGGCGCCGGAGCGCAGGGGTACACTTGCTGACCCGGGGTGACCGGGTCCGTATCCCAACCGGTGATGCCGCCGGCGAGTTCCGTGAACTGGCCGCCGAGCACAGAGCCCGAGCCGCCTGTCACGAAGCCGCCCGCCGTGTTGCCGGAGCCCGGATCGAAGAGCGTGAACGTCGAGAAGTCGCGATCCGACTGGAAGAGCGCTTCGCGGTTCGTATAGGACATCGACATGATCGCGTTGCCGCGGCCATCGGCGAAATTGCCGCCCATGGTCAACGCAACGTTCAGGATGTTGCCATCCCAGCCAGCCGCCGAGAGTTCGTCCGAAACGTCGAGCTGAACGCCTTCGAAGTCGTCCTTCAGGATGAAGTTGACGACGCCGGCCATGGCGTCCGAACCGTAAACGGCCGAGGCGCCGCCGGTCACGACTTCGACGCGCTCAACAAGCGCGGTCGGGATGTTGTTGATGTCAACAACAGCGCCCGGGCCCGAGGTGACGAAGCGCGAGCCGTCCACGAGGACGAGCGTACGCTTGGTGCCAAGGCCGCGCAGGTTAACCGTCGCCGTGCCGTTGCCGGGGTTGTTTGACGTCGAGTCAAACGCCGGAATGACTTGCGGCAGCGTGTTCAGGAACTGTTCCGAGTTGACCGTATTGGTCATCTGCAGCTGCTCGGAATCGATGCGAGCGATCGGGCTCGGCGCCGAAAGGTCTTCACGGGCGATACGCGAGCCGGTGACGACGATGCGATCGCCTTCATCCGACGCGGCTTCGTCCTGCGCAAATGCCGGAGCAGCAGCTGTCGCCGCGACGCCGGTCAGCATGGTCGACGTCAAAAATCGACCCAGCATTCTCTTTTTCGACATTTAGTTATCCCTCCGAAGTTCAAACAGACGCGCCGCTGCCCTACCCATTAGAGCGAGAAAAGCGACTAAGCCCCCCGTCAAAAGGGCATTCGCAGCCGACGGCGCATCCGTCGCCAGCCGGACCCTATGGTCGGGGAAGTTCCCGGGTCAACCAAGTTCCGGGCGTCCCATGCATTCGGAAATTGAGGTGTGGCAGACACACCACAATTACGTTAAAGGCCGGTTTACCAAGCTTAAGGGGGCCTTAACGCGGCGCGAGATCGAAGGGCGCCGTGATTCTGGGAGAGGCCGACCGGAACGGTTCGACACCGTGCCAAATGTAGGAGGGGAAGAGAATCACTGCGCCCTCCTCCGGCTTGATCCAACGCTCCGCAGGAAGATCAACCCCCGCCACGCCCGACCCGCCAAGCCGAATAAATCCGGCTTTTTCCCCAGCAGTCACTTCAGCCGGAACGCGGACGTAGTAACTCGCGCTGATCCACCCTGCGGGGTGGAAATGGTCGACATGCCCGCCCTCCGAAGAGAGGATCACCGACCAGGCGCCGGCGCAGACAAGATCCTCGGTCTTGCGGGCGAGGAAGGGGTGATTCGGATCGTCGGGAAGATTTTGGACATAGCGGCGCGCGGTCGCCATCAAGGCGCCCGCCAGCGCTTGAATCACCGGGTTCGGCTCGTTCCACAGGCGCCCGAATGACTGGGTGCCCCCATAGAGCGTCTGATCTAGAGGCCGGACGGCGGTCCTGTGCAGCGGCCGTAGCGCCGCCTCGAGCGCGGTGTTGAACTCCTCAAGCGACGCGTAGCCGGGGGGCGGGTCGATGAAGAGCTTCGCTGCAAAGCGGTCGTAGTCGTAATATTCCTTATACGAATTATCTCCGGTCGCCCGCCAGGCGAGCGACCGCAGCGCAATATGGCGCTGCAGATGCAGCGCCGGCGCATCGCCGGCAAGTAATTTCGCCGCCTCCTCGTACTTGCCTGCATTGAGCAGCGCCTCGGCGAGAGCATGCAGAACATCGAAGTTTTCCCGGTTTGCTCCGTAGGCGGACTGCATGATCGAGATAGCTCTTTCGAGGTCGCCTTCGCTCCGCGCAATCCGGGCGAGAACGCCGCTGCCGGCCGCATCGTCGGGCTTGATGGAAAGCACTCTTGAAGCGGCGATGCGCCCTCCCTCAACGTCGCCGGCGAGCAGCGCGAGCTCGGCCCGCAGGGCCAAAAGCGGCGCTGCCGGCAACGCCGCGATCGTTCGGTCAAGATCGGCAAGAAAGTCCGTTTTACCGAGCTCCCACAGCATGCGAGCAAAGTCGCGATGAACCTCGGTGTCCTCCGGGGCCAAGGCGATTGCGGCGCGAAAAGCGGCGATTGCTTCGTCAAACCTTTGTGATGAGCGGAGAGCTCTTGCGAGGAGGACCTGCGGCTCCTGGCGGCGCGGCGCGAGTGCAACCGCTTTTCTATAATCTGCGATCGCATCGTCGTTGCGGCCAAGTTTTTCGAGCGCCTTGCCGCGATTCATCAGAGCCGAAAGTAGGTTCGAATCGGCGCTCAGCGCCGCGTCGAATTCTCTGACCGCCTCCTCAAATCGTTCCTGGCGATGATAGAGAACGCCGAGATTGTTGAATGTCGCCGCGTGCCGCGGATCGACGCGCAGAGCTTCGCGCAACGCAGCCTCGGCGCCGGTGAAATCCGCCTGCTTTTCAAGCGCAGCGCCGAGGCAGCACCAGCCATTTGCAAAGCGCGGCTCCTTTATCGTTGCACTCCGGTAAGCAACGACAGCCTCGTCGATGCGCCCTGCCGCGAGCAGCGCATTTCCGAGATTGGTGAAGACAGCGCCCTTCTGCGGATGGCTCTCCGCAGCGATCCCATAGGCGATGACGGCCTCGTCAATGCGGCCGAGCCTTCCGAGCGCCAACGCCTTGAGGTGTTGCGCCTCGAAATCGCGAGGCGAGTGCGCGAGGACGCGGTCGCAGACCGCAAGCGCAGCCGCGAAATCGCCCTGCCGGAAGCTCGCCGCAGCGCGTTGCAACTCTGCAAGATTAGTCTGACTCATCAAGGTTTTGCCGGGCCTCTGAACTCGCTTGCCTATCGCGCCGGAAGCTGCGCGTCCATCGCTTGACGCCCCCCGGGAAGATGTATGTAGTCAGCCGCGAAAACAGGGGATTTTGCTTACATGAAGAACCTTCTTGCGGGGCTGGCGGCGATCGTTGCAGCAGGCCTTGGCGGTGTCGCCGCGGCCCAATCAGACCTTGAATCGGCGATCAACGCCGCGGTCGAATGCCGGTCAATTGCGGACAATGGCGCGAGGCTCACTTGTCTCGATACTGCGGCTGGCGCGCTTGCGGCCGCTCGCGACAAGCTGGTCTCCGCCAAGACCGAGAAAAAGCACGATCTCCTCGCTGACTTCGGCCTTCGCGGCGGCGACGACGAGGATAAGGAAGCCGAGAAAACCGGCAAGAAATCCCGAATGAAGGAAACGGTCGAGGAATTCGGCGCCGAAGGCATTTACGAAGAGCGTCAGGCAAGGCTCGACGACAAGCTCAAGGAAATTACCGCGACGACGACCAAGATCACGGTCTCGCACAATGAAGCAACGCTCTATCTCGATAACGGCCAGGTTTGGCGCCAGCTGTCGGCGGACAACAAGGTCCTGACCTATACCGAAAAGACTGAGGCATATCCCGTCGAGATCAAGCGGTCGGCCTTCGGCGCCTACACCGCGACGGTGAAGGGGCTCAATCGCTCCATCAAGGTGCGGCGCATTAAGTAGGCGGCAGTCCATGCGAGCGCCCGAAGAACGAAAACTTGCACTTGCTGGCGGGCTTACGATGGAAGCTCGCCGCTTCGCCGGCGGCGCAAAAACGCCGGCGATCTGCATTCCGGGTCTTACCCGCAACGCTCGCGATTTCGACGACTTCGCACCATGGCTCGCCGCAACAGGGCGCGACGTTTACGTCGTCTCCCTTCGCGGGCGGGGAGGTTCGTCGCGCGATCCGAACTATCTCAACTACCAGCCGACGATCTATCGCGACGACATCATTTCGGCGCTCGCGCAACTGAAAATCCCGCGCGCCATTTTCGTCGGAACCTCGCTTGGCGGCATCGTCACGATGCTGACGAATGAGAAGGCGCCGGACCTCGTCGCTGCGGCGATCATCAACGATGTCGGCCCGGAACTTGGCGCCGAAGGGATCGCACGGATTGCGAGCTACGCCGGGAAATCGCGCGGGGACGCAGGGACGATCGACGAGGCCGCCGGCCAGATTCGCCTCATCAACGAAGTCGCGTTTCCGGGCCGCGACGCCGAGTTTTGGCGCGTCTTTGCGACGCGCACCTACACGCTCGCAAATGGCGGCAAGTGGATGCTCGACTACGATCAGGCGGCGATCGGAAGAGCGCTCGTCGAGGCAGGCCCGGCGCCTGATTTGTGGCCGCCCTTCAAGAGCCTGAAACACAAGCCGACGCTGATCGTGCGCGGCGCGATCAGCGATCTGCTTACGTCAGAGATCATCGGGAAGATGCGTGCAGTCCATCCGAACTTCGCGCTGTGCGAAGTCGCGGACACGGGCCACGCGCCAACCCTGACCGAGCCGGAAGTAAAGCGCGCTGTCTCTAATTTCGTTGGAAACCTCGACGAGCCCCCGAAGGGGCTACTCGCCCGCATTTTTGGCCTCAAGCCGAAAGTCACGGCGTAACGAAAAGGGCGGCCGAAGCCGCCCTTTATTTTTTCCGTATACGCAACACTTAGAAGTCGTCGTTTTCGATCTTCTCGATGCGGACGCCTTCAACCGAAACGCCGGCGCTCAGGCCTTTTTCGTCAAAGACAAACACAGCCGTGCCGCCAGTGCCTGCAACCGTCGAGTCGTTGGCGCCTTCGCCGATTACGGTCACTTCAGCGTCTGTGCCGATCTTCCAGCTTCCGCTGTCGCGAAGCGCAGCGAATGACTTCTCGTTCAGGGCGTAGACCTGGCTCGACTTCTTCACGCCGGCCTGAAAGCCAACCGAACCTTCGCCCATGCCGTAATAGCCGGCAACTTTGCCGTTGACCCAAAGAACACCCTTCGCGCCGGAGCCGCCGACGATGAAGCTCGCCTTGGTCACTTCCGGAAAGACAAGAACCCCTGCCGCGGCGTTCGTCGCCTTGGTGCAGGCGTCTGACATCGCTTTGCAGCGGTCGAGCGTTGCTTTTGACTCATTTGTGAGAGCCGCCCTCTTGGTCGCGTCGTCGTCTGCGGACGCCGAGGCGACGGACAGCACCGAGGTTGCAACAGCAACCGCCATGGCGCGAACCGCCCATTTTGTATGACGCATACAGATGTTCTCCTCTGAGTAATGGCGCGATGGAATGGCCGCACGAAAGGATTTCGCGAATTGTCGCGCTGTCAGAAACACGGGGCGCCCGGATCAGGTTCCGGCGCGATTACCGTGAATCAATGTTCAGGAGACATTAGCGACGCGTTCGCGCCAATCAGGTGAATACCGCATTCAGTCTTTGCGGAACCGCGCCAGCGGCCGGCGCGCACATCTTCGGAACTCGCGGGATGCGTGCATGGCCAGCACCCAATCGACGGAAAGCCTTGCTCGACGAGAGGATGCGCCGGGAGTCGGTGGCGCTCTGCATAAGAGGCAAGATCGTCGGGCGACCAGCGCACGATCGGGTTCACCTTGATGAAGGGCGCAGCCGCTTCAAAAACGGGAAGCGCCGAGCGCAGGCCGCCGTGGAACTGTTTCCGTCCTGTAATCCAGGCATCGAACCCCGCGAGAGCCCTCTCGAGCGGCAGCACCTTTCTCAGCTTGCAGCACGAGTCCGGATCCGACCGCCAGAGATCACCGGCTGGATCAAATCTTTCAAGCTCGTCCGTATCGGGATGAAGGTCGCGCAGGTTCGTGAGCTTGAGCTCGCGCGCAAGCTTGCGCCTATAGCTCAAGGTTTGCGCAAAGTGCTTGCCGGTGTTGAGGAAAAGGATGGGCGTCGCCGGCGCGATCTCGGCAACAAGATGAAGAAGCACACTCGACTCGGCGCCAAAAGAAGAGACGAGCGCAATGCGTCCGGGAAACTCCTCTAGGATTGCGCGGCGGAGAATTTCGCTCGCCTCTTCGCCGCCATGCCGCGCTGTGAGGCGGCGCGCTTGTTCCTGAAGCACGCTCTCGCCCGCGTCGGCAGGCACCTCCAGGGCGCGCAAGGCGGTCGTTATAGTCATGCGAAATCTCAGGCCGCCGCAGCGCGCTTCGAACGCAGTCGCCACGCCGCTTCGGCGGTGTCGGCGGCGTGCTGATAGACAGCACTAAATTCTCGGAGCGCTTCAGCGAAGCTCTCCGCTTTTTCGCACTCGACTTCGAAGGCGTCGAAGCCGGCGCGCGCCATGAAGAGCGCCTGATCGCGCAGCACGTGTCCGCGCGCGCGGATTTCGCCGCGATAGCCGAAACGCTCCCTCAACAGCCGCGCCTGGCTTAGCGCGCGCCCGTCTTTGAAGGCAGGGAAATTCAGAACGACGACGGCGAATTTCGAAAGCGCCGTGCTGACCTCTGAAACGTTAGCGTCATTCGGCAGCACCAGCGCGAACCTTCCGGCCTCGGGCCGCACGCCGTCACGCCATGCGGCAAGCGTGATCTCGGTCGCGCGCTCTTCGGCGCAAGGCTGCAAGCCGCCATTAGTGAGTTTGAGCACTGACATTTAACGCCTCCTTGAACGCGTCGAGACCAAGCCGCCGATAGGCGTCGAGGAAGCGTTCGCCCTCGTTTCGATTCTGCTTGTAAAAACTGACGAGCCGCTCGACCGCGTCGACGACTTCGCCGGACGAAAGCCCGCGGCCGATGATCTCGCCGAGACTCGCGTCCTCCGCGCCCGATCCGCCGAGCATCAGCTGGTAGAATTCCTCGCCCTTTTTATCGACGCCAAGGATGCCGATGTGGCCGACATGGTGATGACCGCAGGCGTTGATGCAGCCCGAGATCTTGATCTTCAGCTCGCCAATGTCGTCCTCGGCGCCAGACGCCGCGAAGCGCTCCGCAAGACGCTCGGCAATCGGGATCGAACGCGCATTCGCAAGATCGCAATAGTCGAGCCCGGGGCAGGCGATGATGTCACTCGCAAGGCCGATATTCGCCGTCGCGAGGTCCGCAGCCTTCAACGCGTTGTAGACGCGATAAAGATCATCCTTCTTCACATGCGGCAGCACAAGATTTTGCTCGTGCGTCGCGCGAAGCTCGTCGAAAGAATAACGCTCGGCGATGCCAGCGACCGCCTCCATCTGCTCGGCTGAGATGTCGCCCGGCGGTTTGCCCGGCGGCTTCAGCGACACGTTGACGATGATGTAGCCGGGTTGTTTGTGCGCGGCCGTATTGATGCTAATCCAGCGTGCGAATTCCTTGTCGGTCGCCGCGGCGGAATTCAGCGCAATGCTATCATCGCCTAATTTTTCGAACAGCGGCGGCGCGAAATAGCGGCGGATGCGTTCTATTTCCTCGCGCGGCAGATCGATGCTCTTCTTGTCGATCTTCGACCACTCATTCTCTACTTGCGTGCGGAAGCCTTCGGCGCCTTCCGAATTGACGAGGATCTTGATGCGCGCCTTGTAGATGTTGTCCCGGCGCCCTTCCAGATTGTAGACGCGCATGATCGCTTCGAGATAGCTGAGCAGATGCTCCTTGGGCAGAAAGTCGCGGATCGTTTGCCCGATGTAAGGCGTGCGACCAAGGCCGCCGCCAACGATCACTTCGAATCCGGTCTTGCCGTCAGGGCCCTTCCTCAAGATGAGGCCAATGTCGTGGACTTTAACCGCGGTGCGGTCGTGCTGACTCGCCGTCACCGCGATCTTGAACTTGCGCGGCAGGTAGGAGAATTCCGGGTGGAACGTCGACCACTGGCGGATGATCTCGCACCATGGACGCGGGTCTTCGACTTCGTCCGCCGCGGCCCCGGCATACTGGTCCGACGTCACATTGCGGATGCAATTTCCTGATGTCTGGATCGCATGCATCTCGACATCAGCCAGGTCCGAGAGGATTTCGGGAACGTCGACCAGCGCCGGCCAGTTGAACTGGATGTTCTGGCGCGTTGTCATGTGGCCGTAGCCTTTGTCGTACCGCCTCGCGATAGCGCCAAGCTTGCGCATCTGTTTCGACGACAGGGTTCCGTAGGGAATCGCGACGCGCAGCATGTAGGCGTGAAGCTGCAAATAAAGGCCGTTCATCAGCCGCAGCGGCTTGAACTCCTCCTCGCCGAGTTCGCCGGTAAGGCGCCGCGCGACCTGGCCGCGAAACTGCGCGACCCTTTCGCGGACGATCGTCTCGTCGAACTCGTCGTAGCGATACATCACGCCGCCTCGTCCAACGACGCGATCGAGAGATCGCGTTCGACATGCGTGATCCAGCGGCGAAGATTTGGAAATTCGTCGATATCGAAGCCGCCTTCAGGCGCGACGCGCGTGTAGGCGACGAGCGCAATATCGGCGACGGTGAGGCGGTCGCCCGCAATGTACTGCGTCTTGCCAAGCTGAAGGCTCATCTGCCCGAGCGCACGGCGCCCGTTCGCAAGAAGGCGCGGATCGATCTCGTCGTCGGGCTTCTTGAGGAAGGCCTTCTGCCAGCGGCGCACGGCGATGTAAGGCTCGTGACTGTACTGTTCCCAGAACAGCCACTCGTCGACCTTCGCACGCTCGAACGCATCCTTCGGCACAAGCGCGCCGTCGTGAACGGCGGCGAGATAGAGAACGATCGCGTTCGATTGCGCGAGCGTCCGCCCGTCGGGAAGCACAAGGCAGGGAACCTGTCCCGCCGGATTGAGCTTCAGGAATTCCTCCGATCGCGTCCTGCCGGAAGAGACATCGACCTCGATCCATTCGTAATCGACGCCGAGAAGATCTGCCGTCCACCGCACTTTCAGGCAATTGCCGCTGCGGCAATCGCCGTAGATCCTGTATCCGCTCACGTTCTCTCCTCCCTGTGAAGATCGGGCCTTACCGTCGGCCCTGTTGCTCTGATCGTTTCGCGCAGCGCCTCGCGGCCTGAGGCGCCTTCTCTGTCCGCGTCGATGAGATAAGCGCTGGCGACTTCGCGAATGCGCGCCTTCGCCTTGGCAAGCACAGGTTCTGCGTCTACCGCTTCCAGGAGAAGCGCGCCGTTAAGGCGCTCCGTCCACGTATTATCAGGCGCGAGATAGATGACGCGGCCATCCGAAAGCCGGTTGCCGGTGATGACTTTCATGCGGCGCTCCGGAGTTGCACGCGCAGCTCGTCGAGACGGGCCCCATTTGCGAGCGCGGCGACTTCACCGATGACGAGCAGCGCCGGCCCCTCGACGGCTGACGCAAGCCTGCCAAGGTCACGTAACGCGCCTTTGAGGATGCGCTGCTCGGGCCGCGTGCCGTTTTCGATGATGGCAACCGGCGTCGACGCGCTGCGTCCGTGGCGAATGAGGTTGCTCGCGATCGCTTCCGCTTTCGCAACGCCCATGTAGACGACGAGGGTGTGGCCCAGTTTTGCAAGGGATGCCCAGTCAAGGTCGGGTTCAACCTCGCCTTTGGCGTGACCTGTGATGAAAGTGATGGCCTGCGAATAGTCGCGATGCGTCAGCGGCATGTTTGCCGCAGCGGCGCAGCCGAGAGCAGCGCTAATGCCCGGCGTCACGAAGACATCGATGCCGGCAGCGCGGACGGCGTCGAATTCTTCGCCGCCGCGGCCAAAAACGAACGGATCGCCGCCCTTGAGGCGAACGACAATCTTTCCTTCACGCGCCAGGGCGATCAGGCGCTCTTCGATTTCGTCCTGCGGAACGGAGTGATCGCCCTTCGCCTTGCCGACATAGAGACGCGCCGCATCGCGGCGGGCGAACGCCAGGATCTCATCGCTGACGAGGCGGTCATAAAGAATGACATCTGCCTCTTGCAACAAACGGTGCGCTTTCAACGTCAGCAGCTCCGGATCGCCAGGGCCGGCGCCAACGATGTGCACGACGCCTAGACGCTCCGTCCGCGGACGGTTGATCGCCTCAATCATCGCTTCCTTCGCACCCGCCTCGTCGCCGGCAAGCACGCGCGCGGCAATGGGACCGGCGAAGAAACGCTCCCAAAAATTGCGGCGCGCCTCGGGGGCTAGCTTGCCGGCGACGGCGGGGCGGAAGGACCTTGCAAATTCGGCGAGCGCGCCGAGGCGCGCGGGAAGAAGTCTTTCGATGGTGGCGCGGATCTTCGTTGCGAGCATGGGCGACGCGCCGCTCGTCGAGATCGCGACGACAACATCTTCGCGATCGACAATCGCCGGCATGATGAAATCGGAAAGCTCGGGCCGGTCGACGACATTGACGAGCGCGCCCGCAGCGCGAGCGGCTCCGGCGAGGCTTGCCGCCTTGTCGCGATTGCTTTCCGCGACGACCGTGACCGCCGCGCCAGCAAAGTCCGCGCGCCCCAGCTCGCCGACATAGATGACTTCCGCCCCGGCTGCCTCGAGGAGCTGGCCCTTACGAAACGCAGCCTCTCGTTCGCCCACGACGACAGCCCTTTTGCCTTGCAGGTCGAGAAAAGCCGGGAAACCGCGCATGTTAGATTTTCTGATGATGTTTTCAGGTTTTCAGTGAAGGTGTTTGGCAGCTGAGAGGGAAACTAGGCAGCCTTCGCCGCGGCGCAAAACCATTCTTTCTTGATTTTGGATCAGCAGGCCTATTTTACACGCGCAGCGAGTCGCCCGCGATTGCCTGCGCATTTTTCTACTGTTTTATCGCGTTCGTGCTAAGGAACCGCTGAATAATGGCTGTCACTACTATCGACTTTAGGACGCTAGAATCGTAAGATTGTCTAATGAAACGGCTCCCTCCCCTGAATGCGCTCCGCGTTTTTGAAGCAGCCGCTCGTCACTTAAGTTTTACTAGGGCTGCAGACGAACTCCACGTCACCCCCGGCGCGGTCAGCCAGCAAATTAAATCATTAGAAGATTTCATCGGCGCGCCGGTCTTCCGCCGCCAGAAGCGCGCCCTCCTCCTCACGGATGAGGCGCAGGCGAGCCTCCCCGTCCTGCGCGAGGGCTTCGAGAAACTCGCCGAGGCCGGCCGCATCCTTTCGTCGCGCAACGACACCGGAAAGCTCACCGTCTCGGTCGCGCCCTCGCTCGCCGCGAAATGGCTAGTGCCGCGCCTCGACCGTTTCCGTGAGCGCTTCCCCGATGTCGATGTCTGGGTGTCGGCCTGCATGGACATTGTCGATTTCGCCGTCGACGATGTCGACATCGCGATCCGTTACGGCCCAGGCGGTTATCAAGGGCTCGAAGTCGAGCACCTGATGTCGGAGACAATTGTCCCCGTTTGCAGCCCGCGCCTGATGCTGGGCGCGCACCCGTTGAAAACGCCGAAGGACCTCGTCCACCACACGCTGCTGCACGACGGTAGTCCGGACAAGGATGAAAGCTGCCCGACCTGGCCGATGTGGCTCAAGGCCGCCGGCGTCTCGGACGTCGATGGACAGCGCGGGCCGAAGTTCAACCAGTCGAGTCTCGTCATCGAAGCGGCAGTCGCGGGGCGCGGCGTCGCGCTCGCAAAATCGCAACTCGCTCTCGCCGATCTCGAAGCGGCGCGTCTCGTCATTCCGTTCGACATGACGACGCCGAGCGCCTTCGCCTATTACATCGTGCATCCGCATTCGAAGGGGAAATCCGCAGCCGTCAAAGCCTTCAAGGAATGGTTGCGCGAAGAAGCAGCCGCGGCGCCCGAGAAGCCGACGCTTTCCGTCGTCAACGGCTGATAGCATCGGGGCTTCCGTCCTCCTATACTGATGTTGGACAGTAAAGGGGGCTACGTTGGACAATCTGAAAATAGCGCTATTCAGCGCCTGCGCTTTCATTGCGGGCGTTTCTTCGCTTGCGGCCGAAGAGGCGCCGGCGCTGGCGCCGGCGGCTGGCGAGGTGAGCGGCGAGGCTGCGCCGGTAACGGACGAAGCTGCAATGAAGGCTGCAGCGGAGGCGTTCACCGCGAGCCTCACGCCGCACACAGGCGCCATCCAAATCAAGGAAGCGAACGCGACGCTGAATGTCGGCGCCGAATACCAATTCCTCGATCAGAAAGACGCGCGCCGCATTCTCGAAGAAGCCTGGGGGAACCCGCCCGATGAAACTGTGCTCGGCATGGTGATGCCCGCTGGGGCGTCGCCGTTCGACCTCGATGTCTGGGCCGCGACGATCAGCTATCAGGCGGACGGCTACGTCTCCGACAAAGATGCAGCCAAAATGAACTACGACAAGCTCTTGTCCGACCTCCAGAAGGATGCTGTCGAGTCAAACAAATGGCGTACCGAGAACAATTATCCTTCGCTTGAGATCATCGGCTGGGCGGAAAACCCCTCCTACGACGCACAAGCTCACAAGATGTATTGGGCCAAGGAATTAAAGTTCGGCGGCGCCGAGGCGAACACGCTTAACTACGACATCCGCGTGCTCGGCCGCAGCGGCGTGCTCGTCATCGGCTTCATCGGCGCAATGGATCAGCTTCCCGAAATCAAGAAGAGCGCCCCAGCGGTGCTCGAAATGGCGAACTTCGATCCGGGCTCGACCTACGCAGAATACAAGCCCGGCGTCGACAAAAAGGCCGCTTATGGAATCGCCGGCCTCATCGCAGGCGCGGCGATCGCCCAAAAGACAGGCCTTCTCGCCGCGATCCTTCTCTTCGGGAAGAAGTTCATCGTCATCATCATTGCGGGACTTGCCGCGATGGTCGGCGCGGTGAAGCGGTTCTTCTCAACGAAAGCTTGAAACAGAAAGCCCAAGGCGCGCCAGTCAGAGGGGCCAGGCGCGCCTTGAGGAAATGTGCCCCCCGCGCCCTAGGGGGAGAGAGCGGCGCGAGGGGCCTGCAACCTGGCCTGAGGGGGGAGAGCCAGACCTTGGCTGCCCCCCTAACGTGGTTTCGCCGCGCGTCAATGCAATGGGATGAACGGGTTGTAACCGGTGTCTTCACCATGACGTGAAGCCGCCAATTACATTGCCGCGAATTTGCCGCATTTGCGAAATTGCACGGCTAACAATTGATGATCCGTTGGCGGATTAACTTTTGATCGATGTGCGCGCGCCGATTTCGTCGAGGCACGCGACAACGGCTTCGAAAATGAGCATGGTCGATGCGTGCCGCTGCGGATAGTCGCGCACGGGCTCCAGCACCGCAAGGTCTTTCCAGCGTTCGCCAGAGGGAGGCGGCGCGCCGTCTTTCAGCATCGCGCGCATTTCGTCGCGCAAACGATAGAGCTCAGGAACGCTGGCGCCGATAATATTGCGCGCGACGATGGACGCCGCCGCCTGGCCGAGCGCACAGGCGCGCGCTTCCATGCCGAACTCGACGACCTTTCCGTCCTTGAGTTTCAGATCGACTTCGACCTCGGACCCGCAGACGCGGCTCACTTTCTTGGCGGTAGCGTCCGGGGCTGCAAGCCTTTTCGCGGCGGGAATAGAGCCCGCCGCGTCGAGGATCTTGTCGGTGTAAATCGCGCCAATCATCAAAGGTCAGAGGTTGGAGTTGCAGCTTATCGCAACTTGCCACGACGAATCCAACCTTCAAGCTCCTACCTGCAACCTTCTAAGCAAGGTCGAACAGCAACAGTTCCGCTTTGGGCGCGAGCGCCTTCAGCGAAATCACCGCCTCATTGTCGATCGTCGCGCCATCGCCTGCCTGCATGATGGCGCCGCCGATTTCGACGCCGCCTTTCGCAACCTGCAACCAGCCATGACGGCCCGTACCGAGGCGTTGCTCAATGACATCACCTTCCTTGAGCACTGACGCATAGAGCGACGCATCCTGATTGATCTTCAGCGATCCATCGCGACCATCGGGCGAGGCGACGAGACGGAAGACTCCGTTACGCTCATCGCCAAACGCCTTCTGCGCGTACCCGGCTTTGAGGTTCTTCGCGTTCGGCAACAGCCAGATCTGATAGAGATGCAAAGACTCCGTGCGTGAAGCGTTGTATTCTGAATGCGTCACGCCGCCGCCGGCGCACATATATTGTACTTCGCCGGGACGAATGACGCCGCCGCCGCCGGTCGAGTCCTGGTGCGCAACAGCGCCTTCAAGCACGTAGGTGATGATTTCCATGTCGCGATGCGAATGCGGCGGGAAGCCCGCCGCCGGCGCGACGACATCCTCGTTGATGACGCGCAGCGAGCGGTAGCCCATGTGATCAGGGTGGTAGTAATTCGCGAACGAAAAAGTGTGATGCGACTGCAGCCAGCCATGATTCGCATGGCCGCGATCGATCGCTTTGCGGATCGAGATCATGAAGCCCTCCAATTTCCGGGATGGCGGCCTTCGCCGCCTCTGTTGCCGCGGATATGGGGCGGTACTGCGCCGGTTTAAAGGGTCTCACGCCCGGCGCTTCCTGCCGTGCGAGCCGTAAGCCTCCTCAAGCCGCTCGGCGCGCGTCGAGAAAAGATCAGCGCCGCCAAGCCTGGCGATCAGGCTTTCCTCGATTTCGGCCTGAGAGATTAGGGCGCCGCTCTCAAGGATGTGACGGACATCATCCGCGCCGCGTTCGCCAAGAGCGCGTCCAACCAGCCGGCAGCGGTGACAGTTGAGGGGATCCTTTTCGGCGCACATCATCGCAGCGCGCCTTTTCCCGGCCTCCAGAAGAACGCGTTCAAGACCTTTCTGAAACACTGGCGCCTTCGAAAGCTTGCCATAGTCTGCACGGCCGTCAACAAGAAGCGCGGGGTCTCTTGGCCGCCCGCCCAGCGCATCGCCAAGGAAAAGATAAGCGATCCCATCTGCAGCGAGCGCCGGTTCAAGCCGCTCGCGGCTGAACTGCGGATGTAAGCGCGACCGTGGGATGGAACGGATGTCAAGCACAACGTCAATGCTGGCGCCTTTGAGCAGGCCTAGAAACTCTGGATAGGGATGATTTGAATGCCCGATCGTATAGACGACAGCGCTCATGACCGGCGCCATGCCGCGCCTTTGGGGCCGTCTTCGATGATGATCCCCTTCGCGGCAAGCTCATCGCGGATGCGGTCGGATTTGGCGAAGTCTTTCGCCTTGCGGGCAGCGGCGCGCTCAGCGAGCAGCGCGTCGATTTCCGCGGGGCTCGGTCCGTCTGTAACGGCGCCCTTGAACCATTCTTCGGGGCGCACCGAAAAGAAGCCGAGCAAAGCGCCCGCCGCTTTCAACGAACCGATGGCGCGAACGCGCGCCTCGCCCTGCATCTGCATGGCGATGTCGCGCAGCTCGTGGAGACCGGCGATCGCTTCCGGTGTGTTGAGGTCGTCGTCGAGCGCGAGAACGATGCTCTGCGGGGGCTTCGCCGCGACGGGCGCATCCGTCGCCTCTGCAAGCAGGCGATAGAATTTGTCGAGCTGGCGCTTCGAATTCTCGACAAGCTCGTCTGTCCATTCAAGCGGCTGGCGGTAATGCGCAGACAGCAGCGCAAAGCGAAGCACTTCCCCGGGCCATTTCTTCAGAAGGTCGCGCGGCAGCACAATGTTGCCGAGCGACTTCGACATCTTGTCGGCGCCCATCCGCAAGAATCCGTTGTGCAGCCAGACGCGCGCCAGTGGCGCGCCTTTGTGCGCGCAGGACGATTGCGCGATTTCGTTTTCGTGATGCGGAAAGCGCAAATCCTGCCCGCCGCCGTGAATGTCTATCGTCGTCCCGAGCGCCTTTTCGATCATCGCCGAGCATTCGAGATGCCAGCCGGGACGGCCGCGACCCCACGGACTCTCCCAGCCCGGCTCGTCCGCCTTTGACGGCTTCCAGAGGACGAAGTCCGCCGGATTTTCCTTGTACGGCGCAACTTCGACGCGGGCGCCCGCCAGCATTTCCTCACGGTCGACATTCGAGAGCCTGCCGTAATCCTCGAACTTGCCGACAGCAAACAAGACATGCCCCTCTGCAGCGTAGGCGAAGCCCTCCGCCAGAAGCGTCTCAACCAGCGCAATCATTTCCGCGATGTGGCCGGTCGCAACGGGCTCAAGCGTCGGCGGCAATACGCCGAGCGCCGCCGTCTCCTCGCGATAGATGCCCGCGTATTTCTTCGTAATCGCGCCGATCGCTTCGCCGGTTTCCTTCGAAGCCTTGATGATCTTGTCGTCGACGTCGGTGATGTTGCGAGCGTAGACGACGTGCTCCGCGCCGTAATGGTGTCGCAGCACGCGGAAGAGCAGGTCGAACACCACCGCCGCGCGGAAATTACCGATATGCGCATGGTTGTAGACGGTCGGCCCGCAGACATACATCGTCACCCGCTTCGGATCGGCGGGAGAAAAGCCACGCTTCTCGCGCGCCATCGTGTCGTATAGTGCGAGCGCCATGGCTTGTTGCTAATCGCGACAGGCGGCGCGCGCAAGGGCGAGCGTGACAGCAGCGGCGATTGGCGATACGCCTTCGCGCCTTGTCCAATGGCGATCCCTCATGACGGCCGGCGCCGAAAAGATCGAAGTTCCTTACAAGGAGATTCTGCGTCTCGCCTGGCCGGCGTCGATCGCCGCTTCGGTGACGCCGCTGCTCGGCGCCGTCGATGTGTGGGCGCTCGGGCAATCGGACCGTCCGCTCGAGATCGCCGCGGTCGGCCTCGGCGCAATCATCTTCTCGCTCACTTATTGGACATTCGGCTTTATCCGCATGAGCGTCGCCGGGCTCGCGGCGCAGGCGGCTGGCGCGGGCGATGAGGAAGAGGCGCGCGCGGCGCTCCTCCGCGGGGCTCTCCTCGGCGGCGCGGTCGGTCTCCTGCTTGTACTATTGCAATGGCCGCTCGGCTGGCTCGCATTCCGCGCGCTCGAAATCGATTCCAATGCGAGCGCATCGACCTTCGCCGCCGCGCGGCTTTTCTACGACATCCGAATCTGGGGCGCGCCTTTCGTGCTCGCGAGTTACGCCGCGTTCGGCTGGCTCTCGGCGCGCGGCCGCACCGATTATCTGATGATCGCAAGCATCCTCATCACTGGACTCAACATCGTTCTCGACTACTGGTTCGTCGTCGGCCTCAAATGGGGCGTCAGCGGCGTTGCGCTCGGTACGTTGATCGCCGAAATCTCGGGGTTTCTCGTCTGCGCCTTTTTCGTTGCGCGCATTCTTGCAGCGCATGGCGGCCTCAAGAAGCACTGGGCTTTCGCCACGCTTTGGCGCGCCGACAAGATACAAAAGACGCTCGGCGTCAATCGCGACATCTTCATCCGCACGATCCTGCTCGCCTTCAGTTATTCATTCTTCGTGCAGCGCGCGGGAGAGTTCGGCGACGTGACACTCGCCGCCAACCAGACATTGCTGCAGCTTTTCCTGTTTACGGGCCTTGCGCTCGACGGCACCGCCATCGCCGCGGAAACGCTTGTCGGACGCGCTGTCGGCGAGCGCGACAAGACGCTAGGCCTCGCGCGTTACCGCTCGGCTGTGCGGCGAACCTTCATCATTGCGGGATTGCTGGCGCTGTTTTTCACAGGCGCCTTTGCAATTTTCGGCGGCGCTTTCGTCAATCTGCTCACTCCCGATGGCGAGATCAGGCAGGCGTCCATGACCTATCTTCCCTGGGTCATCATCAGCCCGCTCATTGTCGTCATCGGCTTCCAGCTCGATGGGATTTTCATCGGGGCGACGCGCGCGAAGGAAATGCGCAATGCGATGATCTTCACAGCCCCGCTCTTCGCCGCAGCCGGACTCGCGCTGACGCAGCCCTTCGGCAATCACGGCCTCTGGGCTGCGTTCACGCTGTACTTTCTTCTGAGAGCGGCGTCGCTTGCGGTCTATTTGCCGAGAATACGCCGCAGCTTCAAACCCTAGCGCTTCTTGAGATAGTCGTTCGCCTCGACGAGCTCGAAACCCGGCATGTGTTCCACGAAATGGCGAAGCCAGAAACCGTGCCCGGCGCCGTACAAAACGATAATGCGGTCGCCAGGCTTTGCGACTTGCACAAGCTTTGAAAAGATTTTCGCGTTGCGCATGTACCAGTAACCGTTGAGTTCTGCGCTCGGCTGTTTGTCATAGCCATCGAGCTTCAGCTCGCCGTAATAGAAGTCTTCGTGATCCTTAAGCATCGCTTTCGGATCGTTCGTCTCGGCAAGGAGCTCTGCGACGGTGCTCTTGGACTGCTTCGCTTCGAAAGCCTTGATCTGTGTTTCGATTTCAGCGCCCATCGCGTCAAGCTCCGCCTTGCGTCCTTTCTCCTCTGCATAGGCGACGACTTTGTCGTACGGAAAGTAATCGATCGTGTCGCTCTGCTCGTCGATCAGATAGATATTCTTGTGGCCGAGATTGTAGGCGAGGCGATAGCCGATCTGGATTCTCTCATCGGGCTTTTTCTTCAGATCCTCCGGCGTAAAGGACGGATACTTTTCGCTGACGTAATCAGGGCGCGTCGGCAGGCCTTCGACCGCGATCTTCGTCGGCTTGAAGCGCGCCAGGCGCTTTGCGACGTCTTCAAGTTCTTTTTGACGCTTCGGCACGGTGACATCGTCAACCTTGGCGTTATGCAGATCTAGTCCCGGATTGCCCATGTGATAGGTCCCGAGGATCATCACCTTTATCGGTTCGTCCTTGGCCTGAACGGTCGTTGCAGCGAGCGCAAAAGCGATCGCGGCCAATCCTGTCGCTAGGTTCATTAGTGCCCCCTTTTCCTGTGGCGCTGACATCTCGCGCGCAGGCGCTTTTCTTTTCAAGACCGGACGCCTGCGCTTTCCCGCGCCCACAAGGCGCCTTGTCGCAAATATCAGCTGGCGCCGGCGCCGACTGCCTCCGCCGCGCTAGTCTACTTCTTCAAGAGATAATCGTTCGGTTCCACAAGCTCGAAGCCTGGCATGTGTTCGACGAAGTGGCGGAGCCAGAAACCGTGCCCGGCGCCGTATAAAACGATAATGCGGTCGCCAGGCTTTGCGACTTGCACAAGCTTTGAAAAGATTTTCGCATTGCGCATGTACCAATAGCCGTTGAGCTCGGCGGCTGGCTGCTTGTCGTAGCCGTCAACTTTGAACTCGCCGTAATAAAAATCTTGATCCTCAAGAACATATTTTGGACCGTTTACGCTGGCCAGCAGCTCTGCAACCGTGCTTGTCGACTGCTTCTCTTCGAACTTCTTGTTCGTCGCCTCGACATTGGCGCCCAACGCGTCGAGCACGGATTTTCGTCCCTTCTCTTCGGCGTAGGAAACGACCGCGTCGTAAGGAAAATAGTTAATCGTTTTGCTCTGCTCGTCGATCAGATAAACGTTCTTGTGGCCGAGATTGTACGCCAAACGATAGCCGATCTGGATATGCTCGTAAGGCTTTGCCTTGAGATCGTCCGGCGTAAAGGCGGGATACTTTTCGCTGGTGTAATCGTCACGCGTCGGCGCCCCTTCAAGCGCGATTTTTGTCGGCTTGAAGCGCGCAAGACGCTTTGCAACATCTTCAAGTTCCTTTTGCCGCTTGGGCGTAGTGACGTCATCGACCTTGGTGTTGTGAAGATCGAGCCCTGGATTCCCCATATGATAAGTGCCGAGGATCATCACCTGGATCGGTTTATCCTTCGCCTGAACGCCTGTCGCCGGGACGGCGATAGCGAGCGCGGCGAGCGCCATTGCAAGCCTCATTTGGTTTCCCTTTTCCGGCCTGGGCATTGTTTGCAAGCCCCCTTACAGGAACAAGACAATGCGCGCGGCGCTTGCCGCAATTTTCCGGCGTATTATCTCATCTTTAGCTTACGCCGGCGCCCGTGGCGGCGGCGACCGACTCGAAACCGTCCGCTTCCAGAAAGGCCGGCAGTTCACTCAGAATGCGCAGCGCAAGGCTCGGTCCTTGATAGATGAGCGCCGTGTAAAGTTGGACGAGCGAGGAGCCGTTGAGAATTTTCACATAGGCTTCGCGCGCGGAAGAAACGCCGCCAACGCCGATTAGGGGAATGTCGCTCTTCAACGCCATGTGGAATTCCCTCAGGATCGCCGTCGATGGCGCAAACAGTGGCGCTCCGGAGAGCCCTCCCCTTTCGTCCGCATGCTTGCTCTTGAGATCAGTGGGCCTCGCGATTGTCGTATTTGAAATGATCAGCGCATCAACGCGGTGCGCTCGAACTAGGTCGGAGATATCCGCCTTGTCCGCGTCAGCGAGATCGGGCGCAACTTTCAGGAAGACCGGCGCCGGCGTCTTCAGATTGTCGCGAGCCGACAGCGCGCTGACGAGAAGGTCCGAGAGCGCGGCGCGGCTCTGCAGCGCGCGAAGTCCAGGCGTGTTCGGCGAAGAAATGTTGATCGTGTAGAAATCGACGAGGCCTTCGAAGGCGCGAATGCCGGCGGTATAGTCCGCAATCGGATCGGCGCTCGTCTTATTGGCGCCGAGATTGATTCCAACAACACCGCGCCGTGTGCGCGATCGCAAGCGTTCTGCGATCTTCTCCATGCCGTCATTGTTGAAGCCGTAGCGGTTAATGACGGCGAGATCTTCCTCGAGTCGAAAGACACGCGGTCGGTCGTTGCCTGGCTGCGGTTTTGGCGTCGCTGCGCCAACTTCGACGAAACCGAAACCGAGCCCGAGCATTGCGTCCGGGACTTCCGCGTTCTTGTCGAAGCCCGCTGCGAGACCGACCGGATTCTCAAAGCGGATGCCCGCGACAGATGTTGCGAGGCGCGGATCAATGGTTGCGGGCGCTTTGGGGCCGAAGCCTTTCGCCATCAACCTCACCGTCATCCGGTGCGCGTCTTCGGCGCCAAGCATGCGGATCGCGCGTGCGCCGATATCCGCAAGGAAGAGCGGCGTGCGCATCACACGCGCCTCTCATCGCCAAAGGCGAAGGCGCCGCCCGGCACACGCCGCATTTCGATCACGCGCGCCACTGCAGAGACCGGCAGCTCTGCATAAAGATGCGGAAAATCCTCGCCGCGGCTCGGCGCCAGTTCGTACTTTAGGTTAGCGGCGATGGAGCGTGCGCTGATTTCAAGCGCCAGCAACTCCTTGCAATGCACGTAATAGCGGCGCGCTGTTTCCGGAACCTGAGCGCGCGTCGAAAGATGGATATAGCCGTCGCGGCGATCGTGATCGGACGGCGCGACAAATCCGGCCTTGCGCGCAGCCTCCCAGTCGGCGGCGTCGATCAGGCGGTAGACAAATTCTTCCCGGATACCTTCGCGCATCGGCGCAACGCGTAGATGGCATCGCAGCGCGGCGCAATCGCAGCGCTAGCCCGCGTCCACTTTTCGGGAAACTCGCTCTACGGATGGGCAGCGTTGAACGCGGCTTCGGCTTTTGCGCCCTTCGAAATCGCGGCGGCGAATTCTCGGGCGCGTTCCTGCACGCGTTGCTCGAAGGCGGTCTCCGGCGCGGCGCTCGTCGCCACCGCCAGCGCAGCCAGCCCCTCTTCACGCCATTCCTGGCGATTGCTGGCGATGAGGCCGCGCGCACATTCGTAAGCGACGACGACATTGCTCGGCGCAATAGCGCGGGCTTTCATGAATTCCGCATAGCCAACATCCGGGTCGGCGCCCGGAAAAAGTGCGCTGCCGCCATGCCTGGCGACGCCCATCCGCCACGCGGCCGACGTCGACAGCGCCCAGACATTCTCGGGCTCAAGTTTTAAAGCCGCATCGAGGTGGCGGCGGGCTCGCCCCGGAAGATTGAGGGCGATGACGCGCGGCGGCGCCATATTGGCGGCGCGCAGCGAAAGACCGATCGCCGCTTCAAGATGCGACTGCGCAAAGTGAGGATCGAGCTTGAGAGCCTCTTCCGCGTAGTTGAGCGCGCGGTTCGCGTCCTCGCGGTTCGACCGCGACGAGGCGCCGAAATACGCCATGGAATTCAACGAGCGCGCCGCCAGCGTGAGGTTCCCTGCGCCGCCAAGCGCAACCGCATCCGCGATGGCCTTATCGTAGTCGCCCGCGGCATACTTCGCGTAAGCGCCGTTGTCGATTTCGGCGCTCGTTGCAGAGGAAAATATCAAGCAGAGAGCGCTGAGCGCTGCGGAAAGGCGACTGACGGTGATCATTGCGGCCCTTCCGTTACGGACGGAGCCTAGCAGACAAAGGCTTTTCCACAATCGTAGATTTCGGGCTGATTCTTGCGAGGCTAATCCTGGACGCCCACAGCGACGCCAGTCCCCTGCTCGCGGTAACTCCAAACCTGTTCGAGCCAGTCGCTGTCCTGCAGGTCGTCGATCGCGACATAGGTCTTGCCGCTGCGCCGGCTTTTCTCGGGGACAACGTCTTCACCCGTCGCCAATGAAAAGGCGCGCCAGACAAGTTCAGTGCAATAGAGCGCTTCTTCCGTATCGAGAGAAAACGCGCTGTCGAAGGGCGCGCTCCGGGCGACTGCAGCCGCGAGATAGGAAAGCGCCGCTGTGGTCTCGCCCTCGCTTACCGACGGGCGGTAGATCGCCGCCGCTTCGGAGGCGCCGAGAAACTCGTTGAATTCGCTGACCTGAACGCGGCCATTGCCGCCCACCGGATCGCCGCCGGCATGAATGACGGAAAGCGCGCCATCCTCGGCGAGTACGACGACGCCCACATGGCCGTAACCGTCGTCATTGTCAGAGAAGTGCGCCGCAAGCGTTCCCCAGACGCCGCCGCCATCCTTGAAGAGAACATCGCCCGGCTTCGCCGCCGCACGCGCCTCTTCAACGAGGCGGCTCATAACAGCAGAACCCGCGCGCTCGTGGGCGCGCGGGCTCGAATGCATCAAAAATGACGCTGCTCCGCCGCAGGCGATGAGCGCTGCGGCGCCAGCGATTACTGCATTGCGCAACTCTTGGCGGCGCCCATGAACGCCATGCTGGACGCGTCGCTCAACTTGTTCTCAGCGGACTGAGTATCCGGATCGACGTCGTTCTTCGTCTTGGCCGCTTTCAGGAGCTTAGCGAGCTTCTTCAACTCATCCTTCGCCATGCTTTCCTTCACCTTGCCCGCAAGACACGTGCAGGATTTCTTGTTGCCCGCGGCGTCAGCGCCCATTTCGCTGAACATTTCGAGGCGCACGCAGTCTTTCTCGATGGATTTCTCCGGCGCCGGCGTGCAAGCGGCGAGCAAAATAGCGCCGCCGAGCAAAGCGGCTGTTCTTACAGACAGCATGTGGTTCCCTCTCCCTGTTCTGAAGGGCGCAAATTCTGCGAAATGGCCGCATGGCGCAAGCATAAATTGCCGCGGCCTGGGCGCTTAAGGCGTTACATTCTAACAGCCGAGTCCGGTGCGCGTCCTAAAGTGAGGACGCGCCGTCCATCGTCATGTGCCGGGCGCGCGCCGCGCGCTCGATCGCCTGCGCGCCGTCGTCCGCCACATCAAGCGCGTTGCGAATGAGTTCCAACACGCGAATCTCGGTCATCTCGAGACCTTCGTCAGCCGTAATGACATCGACGACCGCCGCATAAGCGGTTTCTGCGAGATGCCGCGGCAGCGCCGCCGCTGCGGCGGCGAGCACTTTGTGGAGGCCGTCATCCGACGCCATCAGTTTTCCGCAGGCCTCGGACATTTCGACAAGCTTTTCCTCATCGCCCTGCGAAAACAGGGGGAAGGAGCGCACCACGCGGCCGATCGTGCGCAGTTCCTTGTCGTTCATGCGCGCATCGGAAGCTGACGCCATCACCATCAGATAGACAATCGCCTCTTGCGGCGTGAGGCTGGCGACTCTTTCTGCGGGCATGAGCAATCTCCGAAGCGTCGCTGCAGGCTAGACGCGCGCCTTGGGCCCCGCAAGCGTTGACGCTGCCAAGCCGTTGCGCCTAGAGCCTTGGGTTTAGTGTTGACACTGATCGCTCATGACAGCGCCTCGCGCATTTACAAAGGCTGACCTCGACGCCGCCAAGGGCTGGCCGTTCCAGGAAGCGCGCGCGCTAATGAAACGCCTTGAGCGCGCCCCGCATGACGGTCCCATTATTTTCGAGACGGGATACGGACCGTCGGGGCCGCCGCATATCGGAACCTTCGGCGAAGTTGCGCGCACGACGATGGTGCGCCGCGCCTTCGAAGCGATGACCGGGCGCAAGACGCGGCTCATTTCGTTTTCCGACGACATGGACGGCATGCGGAAGGTTCCCCCGCATCTGCCGAACCAGGAACTCCTCGCCGAGCATTTACAACGGCCGCTGACGGAAGTGCCGAACCCTTTCGGCACAGACCATCCGAGTTTCGCGCACCACAACAACGCGATGCTGCGCGCGTTTCTCGACAAGTTCGGCTTCGACTACGAATTTCTGTCAGCGACGGAGTGCTATCGCTCGGGCAGGTTCGACGCAACGCTCGTCCGCGTTCTCGAGCGCTACAATGCAGTGATGGACATCATCCTGCCGTCGCTCGGCGACGAGCGGAAGGAAACCTATTCGCCGATACTGCCGATTTCGCCCTCGACTGGGCGGGTCCTCTACGTGCCGCTGCTCGAACACGACGCGAAGGCCGGAACGATCGTTTTCGAGGATGAAGACGGCAAGAAGGTCAAAACCTCCGTTGGCGGAGGAAAGACCAAGCTACAGTGGAAGGCCGACTGGGCGGGCCGCTGGCTCGCCCTCGGCGTCGACTATGAGATGGCTGGCGAGGACCTGACGGAATCGACGAAGCTTTCATCCCGCATCGTGAAGGCGCTTGGCGGCGAGCCGCCTGCGGGCTTCAACTACCAGCTCTTTGTCGACGAGGAAGGAAAGAAGATCTCGAAGACCAAGGGCAATGGCATCACCATCGATCAGTGGCTGACTTACGCCTCGCCGGAGAGCCTCTCGCTCTATATGTGGCAGAACCCGAAGGCGGCGAAGAAGCTCTATTTCGACATCATCCCGAAGACCGCGGACGAGTACCTGACGTGGCTCCACAAATACCCGGAGCAGCAGGGCGCGACGGCGCTCGACAATCCCGTCTGGCATGTCCACGAAGGCGCGCCGCCGTCGGAGACATCGCCCGTTTCATTCGCCATGCTGCTCAATCTCGTGAGCGCGTCGGGATCGGCAAACCCCGAAGTGCTGCGCGGCTTTATCCGCAAATATCGCCCGAAGGCGACGCCGACGGAACTCGCCGCAGCGGATGCGCTCATCGGTTACGCAGGCCGCTACTTCGAGGACTTCATCAAGCCGTACAAGAGATACCGCGCGCCGACAGAGAAAGAACGGACGGCGCTTGTAGCGCTTTCCAATGCGCTGAAGGCGATCGGCGATGGCGCCGAGGAAGACGCATACCAGACCGCTGTGTTCGATGCGGGCAAGTCGCAAGGCTACGAAAACATTCGCGAGTGGTTCACGGCGCTCTATGAAGTCGTCTTCGGCCAATCCGAAGGTCCGCGCATGGGCGCTTTCACGAAAATCTTCGGCGGCAATGCGACGGCGCTGCTGATCGATGACGCGCTTGTGCGGGAGCACGCTTGAGTTTGAGCGACGCGAACGCATCGCTTCGCCAACAGCTTCAAGACATCATCCGCACTGCGCAGGCGGCGATCGATCCATTCGAATGCCTGCGTCCGAGGCTTGCTGAACTAGACTATACGAAGCGCTATCTCGTCGTCGGCGCAGGCAAGGCGGCTGCAAAAATGGCGCTCGCTTGCGAAACCGCTCTCGAAAACGTCACAGGCCTTGTCATCGTTCCGGACGGACACGGTCTCACGGCGAAACGCATCGAGATCGTCGAAGCCTCACATCCGGTTCCCGACGAGCGCGGCCTCAAGGCGACGCGCCGGATCATGGATCTTTGCGCCCCGGCAAGCGCCGATGAAATCATCATGCTGCTTTCCGGCGGTGCGTCTGCCCTGCTCGTGCAGCCAGCAACAGGCGTCTCTCTCAACGACAAACGCCGCGTCACAAGAGCGCTTCTCGCCAGCGGCGCGTCGATTGATGAGTTCAACACCGTCCGCAAGCACCTGTCGCAGGTGAAGGGCGGAAAGCTCCTTGCGCTCGCGAAAGCGCCCGTTCGCACTTACGCAATTTCGGATGTCCCTGGCGACGATCCTCAAATCATTGGCTCGGCGCCGACCGTTCCTGATATATCGACCGCGAAAGACGCGCGGGAAATTCTTGAACGGCATGGGATCGAAGCACCGCCATCGGTAGTCGCCGCTCTGAATGCGAAGGCAGACCGCTTGCCCCTGCCCGACACCTCTCCCTATGAGCTGATCGCGGGGCCTGCAAATGCCGTGCGCGCCGCCGCCCAGACTGCGGAAGCGCTCGGATACTCCGTCTCCTCATTTGACTATCTGAAGGGCGATGCTTCCGAAGTGGCGCGCGCGCACGTCGCGCTCGCGCGCAAGCAAATGGCGAAAGGCGTGAAAGCCGCAATCATTTCTGGCGGCGAACTTTCTGTTTCGCTCGGCGATGTACGCGCCATTGGCGGCCGCTGCCGCGAATATCTCCTCGCCGTCGCAGCATTCGCTGGAGATACCCCATGGCTTTCGGGCGCCGCCTGGGACACTGATGGAATCGACGGCAGCGGCGCAGATGCTGGCGCATTCATCTTTTTTGACACAGTGGCGCGCGCAGCAAAGCATGGATGGAACATGGAGGAAGCCCTTCATTCCCATCGTTCGGGCGAGGTTTTCGCCGCGCTTGGCGACGCGATCACGCTTGGCCCTACCCTCACAAACGTAGGCGACATGCGGGTTATCCTGATTAATCCGTAATCTGAGAACAGCGTTTTCAGGCTGCAAGACCGTCCGCCGGAACCGAATCCCTCATCCGCGGGTTTCCAACAAAAGCTAGCGGATGGAGGACACCAATGAGAATGCTGGCGATGGCGATCGCCGCTGTGGCCGTGGTCGGCTGCACGTCGAGCGGAACCCATTACGACCGCGCCGAAACGCGCGGCGACTATGGCTATTACGACGTCCGGCTCGACCAGAACCGGTACCGGGTCGAATACCGCACAGACTATGAAGACCCAAGGCTAGCGCAGGACTTCGCGATGCGCCGCGCCGCCGAACTGACGCTGAACGGCGGCTATCACTGGTTTCAGGTCATCAACCGCAACCGCGCATTCTCGGACGACTTCTTCGGCCGTTACGACACCTATCGGTACGATTACCGCAACGATCAGTACCGGGATCGTCCCGCCTATTACAACAACGAGTACTCCGACACAGCGCTCGCTGTGATCGAAGTCGTGATGGGATATGATCCGCCGCCACGCGGCGCCTCGATCTATGATGCTCGCCGCGTGCTCGACTACACGTCGGATTACCGGCGCGACTACACGCAGCGCTACTACTACCAGCGGCGCTACTAGCGCGGGTTGACAATTCTCCTGCGTCGAAGCTCTCCCACTCGAAGCGAGTTTGCAATGAATGCAAGCTCGCTTCTGGTTTTTGAGCAAAGGCTCACTGAGGCTTTTTTCTAAATTTGAACCAAGCGGAACGCGGATTTTGAGGGGCAGTTGGCGAAGCGCAGGGAGAATCCTTGCGGCGTTTCAATCAGTTATCTTAGTACGGAGTTTTTATGAAAATTACACCGATCGCCGCGTTTGCCGCGCTGGGGCTTGCGCTCCTTCCCGCCGCTGCAAGCGCCGAAAGCTACTGGTCCGTCAATGTCGGCGCCTCTTTCCCGCCCGACCAGGACCTCAACGGCAACTTCACCGATGACGGCGTCACCTTCACGCCGTTCGCCGGCGAGGTCGAATTCGATCCCGGATTCTTCGGCTCGCTCGCCTGGGGACACGTCTTCGCGCCGAAAAACAGCTCGGGCTTCGGTCTCGAAGTCGAGGGCTTCTATCAGGCGCTGAATCCTGAAGCGTTCACTTTCGGCGGCCTAGACCTCGACCCGAATGTCGACGATGCCGAGGAATTCTTCGGCGGCAACGCGTCGATGTTTGGCGGCTTCGTCAACGGCGTCTATCACCTGCGCTCCGACGGGCCGTTCAGCGCGAAGATTGGCGGCGGCGTCGGTTACGCCCGCCTCGCCTATGACATCGACAACGCCTTCGATGACGGCGATGGCGTCCTCGTCTATCAGGGCTTTGTCGGCGTTGGCTACGCGCTCTCCGACAATCTCGATGCGACGCTGACCGGACGCTACTTCGGCGCGTCGGACACCGAGTTCGACGACGATCAGTTCTTCGCGGAGTCGCAGTTTGACTCGATCGTCACCACCATCGGCCTCACCTGGCATTACTGAGGCGGTGCTACAAAGCTTCTAATCGCCCCTGGCGCCGAGCGAATCTCGGACGCCTGGGGTGATGTAGAAGCGGTTCTCCGCTAACCTTCACGCTTCAGCTTCTCACGGCGCGCCAATTCGGCAGCAGACGGCTCTTCAGCGCCGCCGACCGTGTCGGTTTTCACCTCACCATTGCGCACATAAGTCGCCGCAATGATCCCATTGGGCGACACGGCGCTGTGCGTCACATTGAATGCGCGCGGCTGACTACTGTCTGCGAACAGCCGTTTGCCTTTGCCGAGCAGCAAAGGGAACGTGAAGGTGCGGATCTCGTCAACAAGGCCGGCGGCAAGCAGAGCATGCACAAGCTCCGTGCTGCCCTGGGTGACGAGGGCAGGGCCGTCCTCCTGTTTTAGTTTGGCGACATCTTTCGCGGCGTCGCGCAGCGCCACCGAACCCTTCCAAGTGAGATCGGCGCCCTTGCGCGTTGCTACATACTTTGTAGCCCGATTGAAGGACTTGGCGATGTCGTCATAGGGCCCTTGTTCGGCGTAGGGCCAGTGCGCAGCGAAGATGTCGTAGGTGCGCCGCCCGAGCAGAAGATCGAACGGCTCACCGAACAGTTTGCCCACTTCTTCGCCGAATACCGTTCGCCAGCGGGGCGACCCAACCGCCGTACTTGAAGCCGCCAGAGGGATCTTCTTCCGGTCCGCCGGGAGCTTGCATCACGCCGTCCATCGAGACGAACGCGCCGACGATCACTTTTCTCATAATTCCTCTCCTGTTCAGCGTCGGACGGACGTCGCCGATCCCAGCATCTTAACCGGCCCGTGCGGTCCAAGTTCCTTTCCGCATAACGCAGAGCTCTCCTGTCGTGGCCGGAGGCGCAACGGAAAAACGGCCGGACGAGGTCCGGCCGTTTCGGTGCAGTGCGAATTACTTGTTCGGCTGCGGCGTGACGCGGAGATAAGGCTTGATCTCCTTGTAGCCCTTCGGGAAGAGCCGCTTGATCTCTTCCTTGTCCGTTAGCGACGGCACGATGATGCAGTCGTCGCCGTCCTTCCAGTTGACCGGCGTCGCCACCTTGTACTTGTCGGTGAGCTGCAGGCTGTCGATCGTTCTGAGGATTTCGCGGAAGTCGCGGCCGGTTGACGGCGGATAGGTGAGCGTCAGCCGGAGCTTCTTATTCGGGTCAATCACGAAGACCGAGCGGACGGTAATGTTCGCCGCGGCGTCCGGATGGATCATCCCGTAGAGGTTCGAGACCTTGTGGTCCGGGTCGGCGAGGATCGGGTACCAGATGTTCGCCTTCTGAGTTTCCTCAATGTCCCCGACCCATTTCTTGTGGTCGGCGACCGGATCAACCGAGAGAGCAATCACCTTTACGTTGCGCTTCTCCCATTCTTTCTTCAGATGCGCGACTTCGCCGAGTTCGGTCGTGCAGACCGGCGTGAAGTCCTTCGGGTGGCTGAACAGTACCGCCCATTTGTCCCCGATCCATTTGTGAAAGCTGATCGGCCCTTGCGTCGAATCCTGCGTGAAGTCGGGGACGACTTGTCCCAGCAGCAATGTCATTGATGTTTCTCCCGAAATTATCGGCGTCGCTGCAGGCGCATGCGTCGCCGTGGCGCCAATCCTTAACGCGAAAACAGGCGGAACATAGGTGCGTGGACGCACAGGGCAAGCACTCATCGCGACTGACTGCCAATGCGTCGCAGCGCGCGTTTTGAGGCTTCACGTTCACGCGACAAATCACCCCGGTCGTCGCCGCAATTTCGCCATCAAAAATTTCTGTCGCGCGTTTCAGTGACTTGCAGGGCGCGCCGAAAAATTTTTGACGCACACGGCGCAATCAGTTGTCGCAAGCCCGCCTTATTGTTGTTACATTGTAGCGAAGTGTTAAGGGGCGCGCGTTAACCTTATGACGCGCGGCCTGAATCTTGATGGGAGAGCGCCCGGGAGCTGCAGCAGAAAATTGCGCAGCCTGAACCGGGTCGAAGAAACGAAGGAAACGGGGAGCGAGGCGGACGGCGGACTAAGTACGGGTACTCCATGCGACTGGCGGATCAAGGGCGGGATATGGCGAGACGCGCGCACTCTTGTGCAACAGCGCCGCGGGCCCACATGACATCCATGTCGCCGCGATTGCGCCGCGCGCCTGTTTGTGAAGTCTCCTTCGAACGAACCGGACTTTCCTTTCTATTGTTTTCAAAAACAGGCGACGCAGCGCAGCTTAGCGCGCGTAGCAGCGACGATTTTCTACGCGCGCGGTTGCTCGCGAGCGGCGGGGCCATGGCCAAACCCCTGAATACGGCCAGTGTGAGAGAGTGAGTGAGAGCAAATGAGCGCTGAAAATCTCGACGTCTTCAGTCTCTTTTCGGAGAGCTACAGCCGGGTGAAGCAGGAGGCGATGAGCCTTCGCGATTACCTGCTCGCAGCTCGCGACAACACGATGCTCTATGCGAGCCCGGCGGAGCGCATGATCGCAGCGATCGGCGAACCCGAAATGCTCGACACCTCGCGTGATCCGCGTCTCGCCCGCATCTTCTTCAACCGCACGATCCGGCGCTACCGCGCGTTCGAAGGCTTCTACGGCATGGAAGATACGATCGAGCGGATCGTCTCTTACTTCCGTCACGCCGCGCAGGGCCTCGAAGAAAAGCGGCAGATTCTTTATCTCCTCGGCCCGGTCGGCGGCGGCAAATCTTCGCTCGCTGAGCGCCTCAAAGAGCTGATGGAGAAGAACCCGATCTACGTGCTGAAAGCCGGCAATGAAATTTCGCCGGTCTTCGAAAGCCCGCTCGGCCTCTTCCAGTCGGACGAACTAAAGTCGCTCCTGAACGACAAGTACGGCATCGACAAGCGCCGCCTGACGACCTTGATGAGCCCGTGGGCGGTGAAACGCCTCGACGAATTCGGCGGCGACATCTCGAAGTTCGAAGTCGTGCGCCTCTTCCCGTCGAAGCTCCGCCAGATCGCGGTGACGAAGACGGAGCCCGGCGACGAGAACAACCAGGACATCTCGGCGCTCGTCGGCAAGGTCGACATCAGGAAGCTCGAGCACTTCAGCCAGGATGACTCGGACGCCTACTCCTATTCGGGCGGTCTCTGCCGCTCGAACCAGGGGCTTCTCGAATTCGTCGAGATGTTCAAAGCGCCGATCAAAGTGCTGCACCCGCTGCTCACCGCGACGCAGGAGTCGAACTACATCGGCACCGAAGCCCTCGGGCCCATCCCGTTCGAAGGCATCATCCTTGCCCACTCGAACGAGGCCGAATGGCAGCTTTTCCGCAACAACAAGCACAATGAAGCCTTCCTTGACCGAATCTGCGTGATCAAGGTGCCCTATTGCCTGCGCGTTACCGAAGAGCGGCAGATCTACCAGAAGCTCTTGACGAACTCTGATCTTGTTGACGCCGCCTGCGCGCCGGAAACGCTTGACCTCCTCGCACGCTTCTCGGTGCTGACCCGCCTCAAGGAGCACGAAAATTCCACGTTGTTCTCGAAGCTCCGCGTCTATGACGGCGAGAAACTGAAAGACACCGACCCGAAAGCGAAGTCGCACCAGGAATACCGCGACTCCGCCGGCATCGACGAAGGTATGGACGGCATCTCGACGCGCTTTGCCTACAAGGTGCTCTCCGAGACGTTCAACTTCGACACCGACGAAGTCGCGGCCGATCCTGTGCACCTGATGTACGTCCTCGAGCACGCGATCAAGCGCGAGCAGTACGGCGACGACGTCGAGAAGAAATATCTCGACTTCATCAAGTCGGAGCTTTCCGCCCGCTATGCCGACTTCATCGGCAAGGAAATCCAGAAGGCCTATCTCGAATCCTATGGCGAGTACGGCCAGAACCTCTTCGACCGCTACATCTCCTACGCCGACGCGTGGATCGAAGATCAGGACTTCAAGGATTCGGACACCGGCCAGCTGCTCGATCGCCAAACGCTCGACGCCGAGCTTTCGAAGATCGAGAAACCCGCGGGCATCGCCAACCCGAAAGACTTCCGCAATGAAGTTGTGAAGTTCGCGCTCCGCGCTCGCGCTGCGAACAACGGCAAGAACCCGGCCTGGACGAGCTACGAGAAACTCCGCAACGTCATCGAGAAGCGGATGTTCTCCCAGGTCGAAGACCTTCTCCCGGTCATCTCCTTCGACTCGAAGAAGGACAGCGAAACCGAGCAGAAGCACGACAATTTCGTCGCCCGCATGACCGATCGCGGCTACACGCCCCGCCAGGTCCGCCGGCTCGTCGAATGGTACATGCGCGTCAACAAGGCCGGTTAAAGGAAGGTTTTAGGTTTTGGGTTCTAGGGTTTTGGTGACTAGCTTTTGGCTTGCCCCTAGCCCGCAAAATCTAGAACCTAGAGCCGCATGAACCGCTTTCACTTCATCGATCGGCGGAAGAACCCCAAGGGGAAGTCGCTTGGCAATCGCCAGCGCTTCCTCAAGCGGGCGCGCGCGCAGACTTTCCAGCACATTGGGATCCTAAGCTTAGAATTCCACGTGGACAAGTTGTCGCG
>JADMIO010792682.1_pt1 | contig 126375 bp, 118 predicted proteins | sample 8958161 | NCBI WGS metagenome assembly JADMIO01 (sample SAMN16585339, study PRJNA669376) | soil metagenome | isolation source: Crop rotation soil | place: USA: Cullars Rotation, Alabama | collected 2011
CTTTCCCGATCGACAATTTTATCTTCCTTTCCTCGAGTTATGGAACGGGCGCGATCCTGCTCCAGTGGAATGACGGGCGGGTGAAGAAGGTTTGGGCGGGCGATGATATTCTTTCCAATCATTATGCCTCAGCGGTTTACCACGATGGATATCTCTACGGTTTCGATGGCCGCCAGGAGAGCGGTCCAAGCTTGACCTGCGTTGAGTTCAAGACTGGCAAACCGCAGTGGCGTCAAGATGGCTTCGGCGCTGGCACTATTACCGTTGCCGGGAACCATCTGCTGATTCTGAAAGAAAACGGCGAACTGCTCCTGGCCGACGCCTCACCCAAAAAGTTCGAGATCACCGGCCGCACTCAAATCCTGGGCACCACCGCGCGAGCGTATCCCGCCATTTCGGATAAAAAGATTTTCGCGCGCGACAAGTCCCAATTGGTTTGCGTCAGTTTGCCCTAAAGTCCCAACTGATTTGGGACAAATGTCACACCGTGGCAAGTTGCTGACCAGCCTCCCTGAGCCGTCGCCCTGAGACGCGCCTCGGTTATCGAGAGGATTTTATGGGCCGGAATTTCTCGGTTACAAGGCGGTAAGCTCCCTTAACAGTTCCGTTCGCCGGTTGAATTCGAAGAACTTACGCCCTTCGAGTGTCGATTTCTTTCTAACGAATTGTCCGCCATGCCCCAAAGGGCAACATTTTTGGAAAGCGAGTTGCTTTTAATTCCAGAGGCCATCAAGGCCAAAAAAACCAAGGATGAAAGATAGAACCTTTGCCGGGATCTGGGTATGTTCGCTCTGTACACTTTTGTTCCTGACCGCCTGCGGAGGAGACGGCGGCGGCGATGATGATGGGTTTGATCCACCCGCGCAGAATTTCGCTCCGAGCAGTTTGGTCGGAAGCACGCTGACCGTGGTGGTGCCCGCGGAAAATAACCGGGACATTGTTTTCACGGACGACACCAACTGGACCGAAACGCGGGACAACGGCACTATTAACGGCACCTACAGTTACCAGAAAAACGACAGCCATACCGCGACGGTGAATCTCAACGAGCCGGGAAATCCGCAAACGATCAGCTTGAACTTTTCTTCGCCGACTACGGGCGCCGCGATGTACACCGCTGGTCGCGCCGGCTCCGGGACGTTCACCCTCACTCAAACCCAGCCAGACCCGCCGCCGATCGAACCGCCGCCTCAAACGGGCAATGCTCCGTCTTCACTCAGCGGCAAAACGATGCTAGCGACCCGCACCTTCACCAGCACAGGTCCGGTTGGACAAACCCACACCTACACATTTTCGAACAATGGGTTCCACGATTCCGACGCGCCGGAAGAAAGCGATGGAAATTACGTTTACCATCCAAATGGCGACAATGCTTCGCTGGAACTTAATTACACAAGCCCCGCGAGTTTCGATGGCGACAAGCAGGACATGCAAATGCGTTTCGACACCACGTCCAGTGGCGCGTTCACCTCAACCTACAATCGGGATGACGGGACGATGATTCAAATCAACGGAACGTTCGTCATCCAACAGTGATCACAAATCCAGGCGCCCATCCTTTAGTCGAATGGAACGATGGGCGATTTGCGCAAGCTGGAGATTGTGCGTGACGACGATGATGGTCAGACCGGCGGCGTTCAAAATTTGAAACAGATTCAGAATCGACTGGCCCGTTTGCGTATCGAGGTTGCCCGTCGGTTCGTCCGCGAGGAGAAGCTTCGGCTTGTTGAACAGGGCCCGGCCGATCGCGACCCGCTGCATTTCACCACCGGACAGTTCGCGGGGATAATGCGTCCGCCGCTGGGGTAAACTTACCTTCTCAAGGAGCCGTTCAATGTCCTCGTGATCCGCATTTCGCGCGAACAGATGCGGAAGACGGATGTTTTCCTCGACAGTCAGGGTCGGCACGAGCCCGAAATGCTGAAAGACGAATCCGATCTGTTTGCGCCGGAATTCCGTGCGGACTTTTTCGGCAGCCTGGTCCAGAGGCTGCCCGGCAAAGTCCAAAGTGCCAGATGTTGGCGTATCCATGCACCCGAGAAGATTCAGCAACGTTGATTTTCCAGAGCCTGACGGACCAACGATCGCGAGGAATTCGCCTTCATTGACTTCAAAAGAGAGATCATCCAGCGCGCGAATCTGGTCCGCGCCGCGTTGATAGATTTTTGTGAGGCCACGAGCGGCGATCAACGGCGTCATTTTTAATATGCGGCCTGCGCGCGGAAAGCATCGACTGGCGCAAGGCGGGAAGCGCGGATTGCCGGAAGCAATCCTGCGACGCAGCCAACCGCAAGCGCGAAGGCAACACAAAACAGAATGGACGGAAGATGCAGCGTAATCAAGGCGGACCCCGGCGAGTAGGGAAGTTGATGGCGAACCCAACTTTCGATCCCGCGCGATCCGGCAAAAGAAACCAAAAGCCCAAGAAGAGCGCCGCCCGAACAGAGAAGCAATGTTTCGCACAGAAAAAGATAAAAAACCTGTGAACGGGACGCTCCCACTGCCCGGAGAACTCCAATCTCCCGAGTGCGTTCCAAAACGGCCATCAACATTGTGTTCACCAGCGCGGTGCTCGCCACGAGCAGTGCAATCGCAGCAATCGACAGGAGCAAATAGCGGGTTGAGTTGATCACGTTTCGAATCGTGGCGAACAGATGAGCCAGAGGAACAATATTCATCTGCATTCCTGCGTCACAACCGCGGAGCTGTTCGACAGCTTTCTCAAGAAGATCAGGGTCCTGAAGTTTGACCAGGATGTGGGTGAGATGCTCTTCCTGGTTGAACCAACTTTGCGCGTCCCGAAGGCGAACAAACATGAAGTCATCATCCGGCCCATTTGTCGGCTTTAGAATACCGCTGACCTGGAGCTTCGTGGACGGCAACGCGGAAATTGAGATCGAGGAATTGACGGACGCCTTCAACTCCTCAGCCTTCCGAGAACCAAGCAAAACATCACCTGCCCGTTCGGGAAATGCGCCCGCAATTTGCCAGCTCGTTTTCAATTGCACATAGTTGCTTGTAATCCCAACCAGGACATCGCGGCCTTTTTCCGGGCCGTACGAGGCGGACATGAAAACCGGCGAAGCCACGGCCACCCCGGGGGCCAGCGCCACCTGCAACAGATACTCCGACTTCAAATAGCAGGGCCAATTGGCGCCATGCAGCGCGAGGGATGCCGCATCGTAAGGACATCCTTTTGGGACGACCAAGATGTGGGCGCCGAGTTGGTTCAATTCTTCCTGGAGACCGCGTTTGTAACCATGCTCGAAGCTCAACAGGCTAAAGAGAGTTCCGGTTGCGAGAGCAACGCCCAGGAGAGTGATCAGCATTCGCGGTTTTTTCTGAAGAATATTTTTAAACGCGAGCGAAACCATCTAATCCGCTCCTTTCAGGACCGACGCCGGGTTGGATGAAGCGGCTCGCCACGCCGGAAAAACGCTTGCGACCAGCGCAATGAGAATACCGAAGAGCAATGCATTTAAAGCAATGCTTGAGGCCAAATGGCCAGCCCCTGCAGAGGCATTAAACGGAATGTGTCTCGCCAAGGCGGTCAAAGGTTGAACCAAAGACGCGAACAAAAGCCCAATCAGCACTCCCGAAAATGTGAGCGCCATTGCCTCAATCGACACCACAGCAAACAATTGCGCCCGCGATGCGCCTAATGCGCGGAAAAGAGAAAACTCGAAAGCTCGTTCCGCAACCGACATCAGAAGCGTATTTGAGATGCCGAGAACACTCGCGCAGATAGCCACCCAGGCGATTGAGCGCAGAAGCGTTCGAACAGTCCCAAGAATATTGAGAAATGTTCCCATCATTTCCGTGAGTGTCACGACCTGCACACCGGGAATCTCTCGCAGCCGGGCAACAGTCGCCGAAATCTGAGTCGGATCGTGAAGCCGAACAGCAATCGCGGTGAGACGGCCTTCACTGTGAAACATTTCCTGCGCGGTGCGAAGCGGAACAAAAAGCAGGCTGTCATCACTCGTTCCACTTCGGCTTAAGACGCCAGACACAACAAAATCGCGTCTGGTTTCGGGGCTATGAAAAGAGTCGCCCGGCGAACGAAGCTCGATAGCCGCTGCGTCAGCTCCAAGAATTATGGAATTCGTCGATTGAAACCGGCCCGAACCGGCCGCCGCATGCCACCAACGCTTGAGCGCGATGCAGGACTCGTCGAGCCCAACGAACATATCAGTCCTGCCTTGCTCCGGGCGCGGGACAGCCGCCAGAAGCATCGGCGCAGCAATCTCCACAGACGAATCCTGTTTGGCCGCACGAAGAGCATCCTCAGGCAGCGAGGTTTCGAGTCGATTGCCCTTGAGAACTCGCGCCGCGGCGTCGTACGGACATCCCAGAGGAACCAGCATCAGGTGAATCCCCATCGTGTTGAGTTCTTTGGTTAATTGAGATTTGTAACTCGCGCCAACGCTCTCGATAAGAGCCAGGACCGCCACGGCTATCGCCACGCCGAAAATCGTAAGACCGGTCCTCAGTGGTCTTCTCCAAAGCGCAGTGAATACGAGCCTTAGCATTAGTGATGGTGTGGAAGATTGCTTTGTCCCGCGTCATGAAGAACCAGGAGCGTTCGAACGCCATCGACAATGTGGCTTGCGCAAGCGGCTGAATCAGGCACTGTCGATTCCGTTTTTATTTCGCTGAAATCGCTGGCCGCGTCTTTGCCACGAAGTTGTTCCTCGAGTTTGAGCGAGGCAAGACCATCGGTGACGTCCTGCGGTTCACGCATTCGTTGGATTTTAAAATGAGAAATCCGCTTGTCGGGGTCAAGTCCGAGCACAATTTCCACCACACCGTTCTTTCCTTTCACCCGGCGAGTGAGAACAGTTCCAATCTCAGTTGAATTGCTGGTCACTGTGTACATGTGCAGTCGGTTTTCATCCGCAGTTAACGAACGACCCAATCTCTTCTGCAGTTCGATACGTTTTCCGCTCAAGATCTGATCGGCAATATAATATCTCGTCGCCCCGGGAAACCAATTGGTCATATCTGTCTGTGCATCGCGCCAGGGACATGGCGGAGAAGACTGCGGAATGGCGACCAATCCTTTCACCGGAAGAGCTTCGGGATGGGGCTTGAAGTAAAGCACAATGCCCGACAACAACAAAGCAAACAGGACCACGAGAAGAACACGCGACATCAAAACTTAAGGCCTTGCGCCTCGATCAACTTTTCCGTTCCATCCCGCGCGACAACACCGCTTACTTCAATCGCAGTTCCCAGCGGAATATCCAAAACAACAAACCCGGCGGATTTCGTATCCACCTTGATCCGGCCGGTTTTGTCCTCCAGATAAAACCAACATCCCGCCACAGGACATTTCTCGACCAACTTGCCCGATACCACCAGGGAGTCGGAAGAACTGGTGGCGGCGAGAGCAGAGATGGAAACAGGCTGCGCCGGAGAAAATCGACCCAAAGTGCTTTGGTGCTTCGAGCAGCCGCACAGCAGGAAAGAAATCAATAAACAAAAACTGAATCGCATCACGGAACCGGGCCAATGCCAGGAGCGGCGGGCGGCTTGCATTGGTCTTCGATGAATTGTTCCGGAACCACTGCCGCATGGCCGTCACAGAAATAAGCCATACGCGCGGGACGGGGACCTTTATTTTGAAAATTTGAGACGGAATCCAATTGGTGCCACGACCAAATCTCCGCGCCCATAAAAGTATCCGAAGGTTGGACCACGGCGGATTCCGACCCCAGACGGGTCATGACCGTGTTGAAGCAATAGCTGCTGCCATAAAAATCAGCGAGCCGTTTGGCGTTATTTGTATTGCTTGTATTGAACGGGTCGGCCGCAATGGCGGACGGAACGCCCTTGTCACTAGGGCAGGCAAACACATTTGTATTGCCGAGATAGTTCGTCGCATACATTCGCCAATCCACCGTCCGGCACGGTTTGCAGGGATAAGCGGGACCCGCTGCCGGGTCTGGCATACGCGGCGGATATTTGCCCTGATGATCATCGACATACATCATCATTGCCAGGGCGATTTGCTTCACATTTGAGAGGCAACTCGTTTTCTTGCCCTTTTCTTTCGCCCGAGCCAATGCGGGCAGAAGCATCCCAGCAAGGATCGCGATAATCGCGATCACAACAAGCAGCTCGATCAGGGTAAACGCGTGGCGACGCAATGAGCAGGGGCTTTTCATTTTGCCAGACCTTAACTCTCGGACCGCCAATGAACATCCTTTATCCGCCGAACAACCCAATCTTGGGGCGAACAGGGCAAAAAACGGGGTAAGCCGCATTGAGAAGGGCTTTACTGATATTCAAAATCGGCGAAACTGTTCCTGATTTTGCGGTTTCAATAGCGTGAAAACAGTCCTGAACCGGTCACGAGCGAGGGTTTCCTGCCTTTTTATATTCTCCGTGATTTTCATTTGCAATGGCTCGATCGTTGCTGCGCCATTCCAGCTCAAAGGGCCAGGCGTAAACGCGGATGATTTCCGAGTCACAACATTTGCCACAAATCTCGATTTTCCCGTTGGCATGGCGCAACTGGCCGATGGCTCGCTTCTCGTTGCCGTCAGTCAGGGAAATGGCTTTGGGAATTCAACAGGCCAGATATTGCGCCTGACCGACACGAATCACAATGGCATTGCTGATGGTCCTGGTACTGTGCTGTTCACCGGACTACCCGGCGGGCAAACCAGCCTTCGAATGTTTGGGCAGCTTCTCTTCGTCACCGGCCAGGGTTCGGGCAAACCCATTTCAATACTTCGCGCGGGAGCCGCTCCTGACGCCCAATTGAGCCTGGTTGGGAAGATCAATATTAATTATCCCTCCGGCGGTTGGTACCATCCTCATTCCGCCCTTGGCATTCGGCCAACTCCAGCCAAGCCGGAAAGCTGTGACCTGCTCTTCCAGCTCGGTTCCGACAAAAACATTGGGGTGACGACTCGAACCGCTTCAATCAGTAGCACGGATATCCCTGGCGCGAACGGCACGATCCAAGGCGAGTCGATCTACACGCTGACGATCACCGACAACCTCACCAATGTCGTGGCAACCAATCTCACTCAAATCGCCCGCGGTCTCCGCAACCCCGCCGGTTTCGCTTTTCACCCGGCCACCGGCGATCTCTATTTCGAAGATAACGGGATCGACGGCCTGGTAAACGCAAACGAACCGTTGAGCGCTGACGAACTCAACATCATTCCCCTTGCGCAGCTCGGCAACGGAACCATTCCCAATTTCGGATTCCCAGAGAATTACACAGAGTATCGCACGGGCACGGTTATCGGAGGCGCTGGTGTCCAGCCGCTGGTCGCCTTTCAACCACTTCCGAATCCTTCAAACGGTTCGGAAAGCGAAGGCCCAAATGATATCGCCTTCGCCCCTCCGGGATTTCCCGCCGCACTGAGCAATGGAATTTTAGTCGGTTTCCATGGCAAATGGGCCCTCGCAGGCGTCGCCAACGAAGAGAACCCGTTGGTCTACGTCGATCTGACGACCACCAACTATTTCCATTTCATTGGAAACGACGAACCCAATATCGGCCATCTTGACGGACTCTTATCCACCCGTGATTCGTTGTTTGCCGCGGATATAACCTCCACCGGAAATATCGATTCCGGAGGAAAAACCGGCGTCATTTACCAAATCAAGTCGTTGGTGTCTCGCATCTCCTTCCAAATCGTTGATAACAAACTCGAATTGTCCTGGACCAGCGGTGTTCTCCAATCAACCGGTTCACTTCCCGGCCCGTGGTCTGATGTTCCCGAAGCTGCCGGCCTCTTCAGCTATTCCGTCGAACTCGATCCTGGTCAGCCGGAAATTTACTATCAGACCAAGAGTAATTGATATTCCGTAAAGATTGCGCCCCAAACAGCTTTCGGCTTTAATTCCTTTTTCGAAATATGATTTCAACCAATGTGACGGCTCAACGAAACTGCCGAAAGACGATGTTTGTTTCTCTGGCCTCTTTCGCTCTCTGTTCCTTCCAATTGATCGCGAGTGAACAAACCGCGCTGGACCGCTACGTCGCCAAGCCGGATGCGCACTATGGTTATCAGGTCATTCGCGAAACTCCAGGCGACGGTTATACAGCGTATGTCCTCGAGATGACGTCCCAGCAGTGGCTCACTCAAAACGAAGTGGACAAACCGATTTGGAAACATTGGGTTACAATCATCAAACCCAAAGAAGTCAGCAGCCAGACCGGATTGCTTTTCATCACTGGCGGGGCGAACGAAAAACCGGCCCCCGACAAAATCGATCAAAACCTCGCGAAAGTGGCCACCACCGCAAAGTCCGTCGTCACCGAATTGCGCATGGTTCCGAACCAGCCGTTGGTTTTCAAGGGTGAGGAGAAAGGACGCTCCGAAGACGCTCTCATTGCTTACACATGGGACAAATATTTGCGAACCGGTGATGAGAAATGGCCCGCGCGCCTTCCCATGACAAAAAGCGCCGTGCGCGCCATGGACACCGTGACCGACTTCAGTTCCAAACCCGAATGGCACGATAAGAAGATCGATAGATTCGTTGTCGCCGGCGGATCAAAGCGCGGCTGGACTACCTGGAGCACTGCCGCTGTCGACAAACGTGTCGTGGCTATTGTTCCGATCGTCATCGATCTGCTTAACGTCATCCCTTCCTTCAAACATCATTATGCCGCCTATGGTTTTTGGGCCCCCGCTGTACATGATTACGAGGAAATGGGGATCATGAACTGGCAGGATACACCGGAATATGCGGCTTTGATGAAAATCGAAGAACCGTACGAATACCGCGATCGTTTGACCATGCCAAAACTGATCCTCAATGCGGCGGGCGACCAGTTTTTCCTGCCAGACTCTTCGCAGTTTTATTGGAATGATCTGACCGGGCCAAAGTATATCCGCTACGTGCCGAATGGTGATCATTCGCTTAAAAACACCGATGCCTTTTCCAGCCTTCTGACCTTTCACGACGCGATCCTCCGGAAAAAAGCATTGCCCCAGTATAGTTGGTCTCTGCCCCAACCAGGCGTGATTCATGTCGAGTCCAAAACCAAACCGTCCAAAGTGAAACTTTGGCAGGCGACAAATCCTAATGCCCGCGATTTTCGTTTGGAAACAATTGGCCCCGCTTACAAAGACTCGGAAGTCACTGCCACCGCTGACGGCGTGTACGAAGTTAAACTGCAGAACCCCCCCGAGGGTTGGACCGCCGCGTTCATCGAACTGACCTACGACAACGACCCGGCTCCCTACAAATTTACCAGCGGAGTTACAATTGTTCCGGAAACCCTGCCCTTTAAGAACAAGTTCGTTCCTCAACCTCCGAAACGGACTGCGCTGAACTAAACGACGAAAACTTAGACGTGCCGATGCTTTCCGGCCTTCCGCGTGGCGCGCGTTTTTATTTTCTTCGGCTTCTCGTCGTCGAGATCGACACCGTACGCTCGCAACGCGGCCTGATAAATTCCATCCGTCAAATCATCGGCGATCGCCGCCCCCTGTCGCACTCCGGGTCTGGAAGAAACGAACTCCACCAGAGTGCGGCCTCCAGCCGGGGAAACACAGGAAAGAAAATGAGTTTCCTGCATCGCTTCGCAAACTTTTTCAGCCGAGACCGAAGCAGCGCGTTTGTGGAAAACGTAGTGTCTCAGTAACGCCTTTTTTTCTCCCGGACTGAACTGTCGCCAATGCACTCTCATAAAATTTTCTCCTTAATAAAAAGAATAGCTCGAAGGCACGACGATGAAAAGATGTATTCTGGCGCTTTTTTGCCTCGATTCGCACCCGCGAAAGTGCTTGCGCTGCTTAAGCTTTGGCTGCTTCCACCGATAAACTTGCCAGCATTTGCGAATGACAATCCTCCTTACGGCCATCCGGGGCGTCGAAAACCGGCGATTGGGAACGGAGAAACATTGGAAGTTTGATCCAGAGCGGTGGCGTGGAAGTGCAAGAAATTCCTAAAAAAACTCTGGCGATTGAGACCTTTTTTGCGAAGCTGAATTACTAACTAAGGTGACGGTGGATCCGACCAAGCGCGTTGCTGAATTCGAATTTAGCGGCCCCTCTTCTCCGCGGCGGAAAGAGGACGGTTGGGACATTTACCGGCTGCTCGTGGAGAACAGTTACGATCTGGTTGCCGAACTCGATATCAATGGTGATTTCGCCTACGTCAACCCGAGCTATTCCGCAGCTCTCGGTTATACCGAAAAAGAGGTTTTGCAAAAAAACGCATTCTCTTTCGTCCACACCCAGGACCAGGAGAAAGCCCGTCGTGAATTTCAGCAGCAGGATGGGACCACGGTTCTTCGCTTCCGCCACTTGAACGGGGCGTGGAAATGGTTTGATTGCTCATTCCGCCAGTTCACGACCAAGGAGGGTTTCCGCACCGTCTTGATTTCGCGCGACATCAGCGCCCGGAAAGAAGCGGAAATAAAATTCGAGATTCTCGCTTCCCTCGGCAGCAAACTAAGCAGCACAAAAACGCAGGTGGAAGCGGCGCGCGTCATTGCCGAAGCGGCCCAGGTCCTTTGTGGCTGGGATGCCTTTTCCCTGGATCTCTATGATTTTCGTGACGACCTGATTCGGCCCGTCCTGATGGTGGATGAGATCGACGGAAAAAAAACGGAAATCATTCCCGAATACGAAACACGATCCCCCAGCCCATTTGTCCGTACCGTCCTTCAAACCGGCCCCCAAAGAACGCTCCGCAAGGGAAACGATTTCGAAGCTGGCCTCCGGGCCTTTGGCGACAAAACGCGCGCCTCCGCGTCTCTCCTCTTTGTCCCCATCGTCGAAGAAGGACAGCCGCTTGGAATCGTTTCCATTCAAAGCTATCGGATTAACGCCTATTCCCGTTCCGATCTGAAACTCCTGCAAGTCCTGGCAGGACACTGCTCCGGCACTCTGGCTCGCATTCGCGCCGTGGATGGGCTGCGCGAATCCCAGGCCCGCTTTGAAGCATTCATGGAGAACACGCCGGCCGCCGCCTGGATCAAGGACGAATACGGCCGATACATTTTTGCCAATCAATGGATCGAAGAACTCCTGAACAAGCCAGCTAAAGAAGTTCTCGCGAAAACCGATGCGGAAATTCTGGCGCCGGAACTTGCGCGCCAGTTGCAGCAGGAAGACACTCAAGTCCGCCAGGGCGGCAAGCCGATTCGCTCGGAGAAAGCTGTTTTACCCGGCGAATCCCATCGCTGGTTCATTTGCAAATTCCCTTTCCTCTCGTCCAAAGGCGGCTCTTTCGTCGGCGGCCTCGCTTTTGACATTACCGATCAGGTGCAGATGCAGCGTTCCCTGCAGGCCAGCGAGGAAAAATTTCAAACTTTGTTCGAATCCTCGCCCGTCGCCATCGGCTTGCTCAAGGAAGGCCGCCTGCTTTACACCAACTCGAGCTACCGCCGCATGTTCAATGCCGGCCCCGAGACCGACATCAGTGGACGCAATTTTTTGGACGACTTCTCAACTTCCACCCGCGAAGAGTTGCAAGAGTACCTGGAGAACAACGATTCCTCTGCCGCATCCTTTCCCCCAACCGAACGAAGGGGACTGCGCAAAGGCGCAGAGTTCCCCTGCATCATCCAGATCGCGCCGGTCGAATTGGCCGACGGCACAGCCCACCTCGCCTTCATTGTCGATATCTCGGAAAAACGCGCCCTCGAAAGCCAGCTTTTCCAGGCGCAAAAAATGGAATCGATCGGCCGCCTGGCCGGTGGGATCGCACACGATTTTGCGAACTTGCTCACCATCATTCAGGGCCATGCCACACGGATAGAGCGCGGTATGAAGAATCCCGCTCCCAGCCTCGACAGCATCGTCCGGGCCGCTCAAAAAGCCACCGAACTGACCAAACAACTCCTTGCCTTCAGCCGAAAGCAAACGCTCCAGATCGTCGACACCGACCTCAACGACGCCGTCACCCAGATCACCCGCATGATTGAACGCGTCATCGGCGAAGACATCACACTGCGCCTTCATCTCAGCCCAATGATTTCCATCATCAAGGCCGATCGCAGTCTCATCGAGCAACTGATCATCAATCTCGCTGTCACCGCCCGCGATTCGATGATCAAGGGCGGGCACCTGACCATTTCCACTTTCTTTCTCCACCCCGGCGAGCGGGCCCGGTTCACCGCCGGTCTTGAGTACGGCGCGGTTTGTCTCCGCATCGAAGACACCGGCCGCGGAATCCCCAGGGAGGATCTCCCCCAGATTTTCGAGCCCTTTTTCAAAACCAGCATCGGCACCGAATCATCCCTGCGCCTGGCGACGGTTTACGGAATTGTCAAACAACATAGCGGGAATATCGATATCCAGAGCCAGATCGGCCAGGGAACTACTTTTGAAATTTACTTTCCGGCCACCGCCCTTCCCGCAAAACCGCAGCACCCGCTTTTTGTCCCGCGAAAGACCGCCAGCAGCATCCTCGTGGTTGAAGATTCGGCTGATCTTCGCGGTTTAATCCGCGACCTGCTTTCCGACGAAGGTTATGAAGTCTTCGAAGCGCCGAGCTGCGCCGCGGGACTTGAATTTTTCCAGGCCTCCATGGACCGGATCGGTTTGGTCCTGGCTGATGTTTGCCTCGAAGACGGCAGCGGACGCGAACTGGTCCGCAGGCTTCGCTCGTTGAAGCCTTCAATCAAAACGATTTTGACCACAGGATACGATCCCCACCAGATCCGGAGTGAAATGGACCTTCAGCCAAACGAACATTTTCTTCCAAAGCCATTTCAACTGGAGGAACTGCTGCAATTGATCGAGAATCTTCTGGCGTCCGAAGGCTGATTTAAGGCCGGATCAAACAATAAATTGCTTCTTTTTACTGTCCCAGGCCGTATTCTCGGCCAAGCAAATTTTCATGGCGCTCTGGGAAAAACTTAAATTTTGGGACAAGACGGAGCGACCCGTTCACTTGCAATACGGCTCTATCGGAGAGGAAGCCGCGCGAAACTTTCTCAAGAAAAAGGGCCTAAAATTCTTGACTGCCAATTTCTCCACCAAAAGAGGCGAGATCGACCTGATCTTCCGCGCTGCTGACTGCCTGGTTTTTGTCGAGGTAAAGACCCGCTCGAACGAAACCTGGACCCGGCCGGAGCGGGCTGTCAATGCGCGAAAATCCAAAGCTCTCATGCGTACAGCCCAGGACTACTTGCGCCTGCTGAAAACGGCTGAGGTCGCCTATCGATTCGATATCGTCGAAGTGCTCCTGGAAAGCGGTGCGGTCCGCGAAGTCAGGCACATCGAAAATGCCGTTCTGCGCCGCCGTCGCTAAACGCAAACCGCAACTTGTTTTCACCCCTTTCTCCCGCTACGTTCGTGGCATGTTGAACCGGCCGATTCTCGTCTCAGCATTGATGGCGCTGAACGTTTCGATTTTTGCTGACACTCTCGAATTGAAAGACAATGCATCCATCAGCGGCAGGGTTGTTGCGGAAAAGAATGACGATATCGCTGTCGACGTCGGCTACACAATTCTCATGGTTCCGCGCTCGGCCATTTCCAAAGTGGTCACAGCAAAAGATTCAAAAAAGGACGAACAACCCAGCGGCGGAAACATCACGCCCCCGGCCTCAGCCGAAATCTCCGATAGGATTTATCAGAATCCCGGTTCTCTGCGGCAGGATCGCACCGTGCGCGAACTTGTTTCCACGCTTGGCGAAGCGGTCGTTCAAGTGCGCACTCCAAGCGGTCTGGGCTCCGGCTTTATCATCAACGAAGACGGCTACCTCATCACGAATTTTCACGTGGTTGAAGGCGAAACTCAAATTTCAATCGAAGTGTACCACAGCAAAAATGGCCAGTTGGATCGCCAGACCTACAAGCAGATCCGCATCATCGCTATGAACAAATTCGCGGATCTGACCCTCCTGAAGATTGACGACAAAAATGCCCCGAAATTCTCCTGGGTCCTGCTGGGCGACTCGGATGCTCTGTCCGTCGGCGACCGCGTCTTCGCCATTGGCAGTCCGCTCGGCCTGGAGCGGACCGTCACCGAGGGAATTCTGAGCACCAAGACCCGCCAGATCGCCGGTGAGCTTTACATGCAGACCACCGCGCAGATTAATCCCGGCAACAGTGGCGGCCCGCTCTTCAACCTTCGGGGTGAAGTGGTCGGCGTGACCAACATGAAACTGACCTTCGGCGAAGGGCTCGGCTTCGCGATTCCTGTCGAGAGCGTAAAGTATTTCCTCAACCACCGCGAAGCCTTCGCCTACGACAACGACAATCCGAGCAATCCTTACCGTTACCTGGAACCGCCGAAAAAAGTCATGCACACCGACTCCGCCGATAAAGTTGTCAAACGCTAGATCTAAAGTGCGGGCCCTGGCTTCCGATGAAGCCTATAGTGATTAGACCTCTTGAATCACGCCGTCGATGCGCTCCGTTCTCTTCCGGACGGGTTGCTTTTCTTTTTTCCTTTTTCACCTTCATTCTCTGGTTGAGTGGCTGCGCAACCCCGCCGTTGAGCGACATTGTGATGGGGCCGGATTTCGTTCCCAAAAACGTCTTTAAAGAGGCCGACAAACTGCCCCCGACATTCCGTCGCGTTATTGTCCTGCCGTTGAGCTACAACGAAGCCGAAAAAGACGCGCTCGCTGGCAAAGAAGTGCTCGAACCAATCCTCCAGGCGGAACTGACCAAACAAAGCAAGATGGAGCTCGTCTTTCTCAAGCCGGAACAATTGCGACTTTGGACCGGCAGAGACCGATGGGACTTCCAGGAACCGCTCCCGCATGATCTTCTCAGGATCATGCGCGAAAAGGCCAACGCTGAAGGAATTCTTTTTTCTCACCTCACACATTACGTCCCGTACCCGCCCATCAAGGTCGGCTGGCGCTTTAAGTTAACGACCGCCACGGATGGCGATGTGCTTTGGAGCGCCGATGAGATTTTTGATGGTGGAGACGAGACTGTCTCCAACTCAGCCCGCCGCTATGCAAAGTCCCACTTGAACAAGGGGCCGGTGCTTGCCGATTCGCGTAGTATCTTATTGTCCCCGAGCAGCTTCGGCCAGTACTCCATCGCGGCGCTATTGGATACAATTCCCGCTCGCTAATAGCCTCTGAACGCCTTAAGTTTTTTGCGTCTGCACCGATACTCAATCAGATAGTGAACCTGCCTGCCATAGGAAGCTAAAATGGAAATTAAACTGAACACCAATCTTGATTCAGTTCCAAGGGTGATAGTCACCCCATCCAACGCTTCTCGAGCGATCGAAAGAAAGTCGGATACGCCTGCCTTTGAAAACTCGAAGGCCCTGGAGTCGAAACTCGCAACACTGCCGGACGTCCGGCTCGACCAACTTGATCGAGCCCTCAACCTCATCGGTCAGCCAACGTACCCTCCCCAGGAAACGATCAACGGTCTTGCGACGCTGCTCGCCGTCCACTTCCACCACGCCGGTGGTGGAGGGCAGGCGTGAACCCAAAATCCCCGTGGAATTCTTATCGCCAGGTAGCCATGCAGACCGCCGCTCCTGGCCAGGTGGTCCTGATGCTCCTGGAGGGCGCTCTGCGCTCACTCGATCGCGCCGAAACCGGCTTTTCTATCGATGATCCCGCCGAAGCCAACCAGGCCATCCATAATAACATTCAGCGCGCGCAGGACATCCTGCACGAGTTGAACATGGCTTTGAATATCGAAGAAGGTGGAGAATTGGCCTGCACTCTCCGCTCCCTTTACGAATACATGGATCGCCGCCTGCTCGAAAGCAACCTCGGCAAAAAGGCAGACGGCCTCCTCGAAGTCCGCAATTACCTCACCACGCTCCGCAACGCCTGGTCCGACATGCTTCAGGGCAAAAATCTGTCCGAGACCGCCACGGCCGGCCTCATGACCGCGGCCTGACCGCTATGCACTCTTCAGCCTTACTTTGGGACCTCTACGAGGAATGGAAGCGCCTCACCAACGCCGAAGGCGCGGCCATCAGCGCCTCCGACTGGCCCGAAGTTCGCCGCTGCCAGACTGCTAAAAAACAGCTTCAGCCCAGGATCGTTCGAACAAGCGAATCCGCCAAAGCGGAGTGTCTCACTCTGGCCGACCAGGAAAAAATGGAATCGCAGATTCGGGATCACGTAAATCAATTGATTCTTCTCGAGACCCAGAACAACGATATTCTTCACTCCCGCCTCGAACACCTCACCCAGGAACGCTCCGAAGTCGATCGCACCGCCGCCCGCCTTCGCAAAGTCCAAAAATCCTACGGCGCAAGCCGCGACGCGATCTGGGACCGCTATTCCTGAGTCTTCGCGGAAACGTTAGAATTTCGTCGAAGCGTGATCGGTAAACCAAACCCAATCGGGATTTGTGATGCCCGTTCCGATGCTGTTTTTCCGAAAACCTTTACTGACCGGGACCTTCAGAACAGTCGTAATCCATTTGCGGAGTTCGGCGTGCCCATCCGCAAAAGAAAAACCGCAGTTCCACTTGTGGTAAGAGCCGGGCACGTCCGGAAAATTCGGCGTGCTGCTGCTGACCTGCAGGTATCCGTCATTCATGCTGCACATGTTTTCTTCGCAGAAGACCCACGCATCAGTCGGCCCGGGAAAACCAGTAACTTCGCTCACCCGGGTGTAAGCCTTGGCTTTGCTGTTGTATCCTGTAGTGAGGCCGTAAGAGTAAAGGTTGCCCATCTGACTGTTCATTGAATAGGTGCGAATTCGAGGCCCGTTATCCGAAGCAATCGTGTCCCCGGGACATTTGTAAACGCCAAGTTGGTTCCCCATGAATGGCGCCAGAATGGAAGTTTTGTAGAGTGCGGTATTGGTATTCGCATCCTCATTATTCCAACCTTGTGTTGCTCCGTAACACCAACTCGTACCGGGAGACCCTCCCAGCGGTGCGTTCGGCACCATCACGTCGTTATTATCATTGGCATACAAATGCCAGCCGAGCTGAAGCTGCTTCAGATTGCTGACACACTTGATCGAATGCGCTTTGCTTTTTGCCTTGGATAACGCCGGCAATAGCATGCCGGCCAGAATCGCAATGATTGCGATGACAACCAATAACTCGATCAGCGTGAACCCCTGGCGCCCATAACCTCTCCCCTTCGCCTCCGACGATTTTTCCCACCACTTCATAACCTAGCTCGACCGCGCGGCCGGACAAAGCGCAGAGCTGGCCCGGCCAAACACGCAATACTATTCCACACGCACGCGGTAGAATCGATACGGATCAGGCTGTGTGTCCGCGGGCACAGTGACAGGACTGCCAGTGCCCGGCGTAGTGGAAAGCGTGTTCCACGTGGCGCTCCCCAGGTCACTCTTCCATTCCACCGTATAATTCACACCGGCATCGGTGGGGAAAGTAAGATTCAGCGTTGTTCCACTTAACGTCGCCGTGATCGCCGGTCCGGTCGTGCTTCCGAGGCTGACAACCCTGACATTGTCATAGATCACGCATGCCTCGCCCGAATTGGCGCTGCCGTTGGCCACGTCATCCCAGGGATCGTTGTAACCAAGCATGATCTTGCCTTCATTGTAAACGGACGTATTCGCGTTCGTGTTCACGAAGCTCAGAATCTCCGTGTTGTTGATCTTCCAGCTCACTTTATCCCCAACCTGGCTCAACTCGACTTCCACCCAGGTCGGTGTCGGATTAATTACTGTATTTGCCGGAACGCCCCCCGCTGCCGGTCCCGCATCAAACGGCGGCTTCTTGAAAACCTGCGTCAGAGTCGTCGATCTGCGCGCAAGAAAGTTCGTCGGCCCCACCACTTGCGCTCCGTTCGTGTAAGTCGGCCCGCTCCACAAACCAAAATTAATCGTCGTGCTCGCGTCTGCCTCCACATTGGCCCAAATGCCATCGGAATCATATTTCTGATCGCCATTCCCGGTTCCCGGAACTGAATTGCGAACCCAGTTCGTAAGCGTGCCGGAATGATTGATCCCGAAAATCGCCTGTTCGTTTTTGGATTGCTGCGTCCCGGCGCTGTTTTGCACAAGGAACATATCGAAGCGTAGCGCGTAATTCCCACTGAACGTCTTGTTTTTCAAATAAAGGTTGAGCGCAGCCGCCGCGGCCACGTCATCGCCTTTATTCACGGTCAGGTAAAGCCCATGTGTCCCTCCATTCGTCGAATGGGGCGCAGGCGGTATCGGCGGCAGGTTCCCCACTCCGCCGGCGGCATAATCATAACCGAACAAAACATTATAATCCGGCGCTGTGCTGCCGAATGTCGCGAAAAACACGTCCCAATTCGCTTCACTCCCCTGCCCTTCAAAGTTCTCCGAGAACAGGACCGCCCCCTCTGGCGCCGATTTTAGTGTGAGCGTAGTCGTCGCCGTGTTGTTCGTCACCGTGTAACCCGTTCCCGCCAGATTCGTCAGCGAGATGGTCTTGCTGCCTGTCTCCGTGGAGGCATTCAGGGGATAGATCAAATTCACACCGTAATCGACCGTTCCAGCCGGAATCGTGATCGGCAGATTCGTCAGATAATAATCCACATTTTGGATCGCCGTGCCGCCGAACCCAAAGTCACTCGCGTTCAAAGTCAAATCCACATTCGTATCCCCAAGTCTTCGAAGCCGCAAAGTCGCGTAGTCGTTCGGGTTCCCCTGATAAATATTTGTCGACAGCGACAGAATCTGCAGTTGCGGCGTCTCGTTATCAGCAATCGCCACAGTCGCGGACAACGGAAACCCAACACTATACCCGCCGCTGCCTTTGATCGTCAGAACCACCGTTTCGGTCGGCTCCGGAATTGTGTCATCCACCGGAGTAATGGTGACAGTGGCGCTCGTCTCGTTGGCCGGGATCGTCACCTGGTTTGTGATTGCCGCATAATCCACCTCGTTCGTCGCGCTTCCTGTGATCGTGTAAAAAACCGTGACTGGATCGGCGATATCTTCGGCCGTTCGCGTAATTGTAAACACTCCCGCTGTCCCCGCCTGCTCCAGCGCCAGGGGTGTCGACGCGCTTACCGATATCTGAGTAGCCGGTGTCAAAAGCGTGAAACTCCCGCTCGAATCAGTAATCGCCTCGGTGCTTTCGCCAATATCCAGAGATTGCACCGCCCCCAACCCGCTGCTTGCGATGTAAACGTTGTGTGCGGCGTCGAAAGTGATGTCCCGCCCGAGACTCAACCCGCCAAACCGGTACCGCTGTAACGCCGGGATGTTCGGAATTCCATTTGTCAACGGAACCACAATCACATCGTTCGCGGCATTCGCGAAGGTCGACCCATCAGGCGCTGTAATTGTGCCGCTGCCCGCGCCGATGATCGCCCCCAGCCACTTCCCGTCAGGGCTGACCGCGATTGTCATTGTATCTCGCAACACATCGTCACTGTAACCAAGGGCCAGACTTGCATCCTGCGACGTCCAAAACATTCCCCACGGCGTCGCTCCAGTGAATGAACTCGGATCCATCAGGTTATCCAGGTCCACGATGTACGCCGAATGTTGCGGCGGATTTGACCGCCGCTGATTGGCGTACAGATAATGGCCCACAACTTCGAACTTTTGATTTTGTCCCGCGAACGTCGCCAGATACGGCGTCATGATTTTTCGATTCGGAGCGTTGGTCCATGGAAAAGCCGCATCGCCAATCTCGTAACGCCAGACGCTATTCCATTCCGTCGCTACGCCAGTTGTTGGGTCGGTCTGATAATCCTCGTCCATCGTATAAAGCACTCGATTCGCCCCGCTCCCCACGATCTCAGCATGCGAAATGCTGCCGTGATTGTTATTCGCTCCCACGGGCGCCGCCGCGGTTCCTTCCAATGGCTTTAAAACGTACTCAAAAGTGTCCAGCAGCGGATCCATCGCGATCACATTGCCGCTCCCATCCGACCAATCCGTCACCAGCACCGAATCATCCGGCGCCACAGAAACGTGATAGGGCGAAGAAGTTGTCCCGGTGCCAAAGTTGTAACCGCCGGTCTTGGCGCTTGTCCCCTGCCCTGTGGCGTCGTTCAAATCCGAAGTGAACGCAAACATCCCATCCCCCTGTGCGCCCGCCGCGCTATTGCCCACATAAAGCCAGCCAAAATAAGGACTGGCCGCGCGCGTATTCGCCGCAATTCCCCGCAGCGAATTGAATGGGATTCGCGGACTGTTTGTGGATATGACTCCGCTCCCCGTGTGCTTGATATACACCTTGAATGGACCGGCCGCGATTCCCAGGTTGGTCTGAATCAATCCACGCTCTAAAACGCTCGCCGGATCAGCGCTGGGCGACTGCAAAACATTCGTCACGCTCCCGCCGCTCGATATCACCAGCACCGTATCATTTGTGGAGGTAGTCTGGTTCAGCCGAAACGAAACCACGCCCGCGTCGTTTGTCAGGCCGGTCGCGTATGGCGTCGCCTCGACAACGGACATCGTTGCCAGTGCCGAGAGAATTGCTATTTGTGGGATGAGGGAACTTAGATGCATTCGTTTCATAACGTTGTTTTTTTCACACCCCCTTGTACGAGCGGCCAATGCAGTCCTTGGTTTCCTGCCGCTCTAGATGTGAGCCACCTTATGTTCTAGGAAACACGCGGAACGGGAACAAGAAAAATCACCACGAATCTTTTTCATCTTCTTCTTTAAATTTACGAATGCAACCGCCACCTTCCTGACGCATTTTGATAAAAAATGCCGCCCAAATTGAGATTGTCACCCGCCCCCCCATTGCTATAGTCGCGCTCCAAATGGCCGAGCAAAGCTTTCGGATGGAAACTGGCTCCGGTCGTTCCGATACAACATCGCCAGTTTTCGACCGACACAACCGGGATGGTTCATCTTCTCGACAGATGATCGCCAGCGGCACATGGCTGACCAACGGATCAGCTATGCTGGATGACCACGGTCGCGTGATTCAATCCAACGACGAATTCTCTTCCTGGGCCGGTTCTTCCACTCTCGTTTTCCCGCATCTTCCGGAACTCCTGGAAACTCGCTGCCCCGGTTGGTCCGCGCAGGTCCAGGACCTGCTCGATCTGCAAGAACCGTTTTGCGAAGCCTATCTCGAAGACTCCAGTGTCCAGCCAACTCAATGGTATCGCCTTGAACTGGCTAGTAACGATACCATCAAATTCGTTCGCCTCTGCCGCTGCCTTCCACCGCTCGCCCGGATCGCAGAAGGTCCGATCGAGCAAGTGCTCGACGAAGAAGAATCGCGCCGCGAAATTTACGCGCGGATGCTCCGCGCCGAGAGCCAGCTCAAAATGTTGAGCGGCCGCTGGCCCGGTGTTCTCTTCAGCCAGCGTCCCGATTTCACTTTCAGCTTTGTTTCCGAACGCATCGAAGACTGGACCGGCATCCCCGTTGAAGACTGGTGCCGCACACCCGAGCGTTTTTGGGATGTTGTCCACGAAGCCGACGCGCCGGAACTTCAAGTCGAGATTACTCGTTGCAAAGCCGGCGAGCCCATCACCGCCACCTACCGCATCCGCCATACCCATACCGGACGCGTCACTTACATTTTGGAACGCCGCGAAGCCATTATCAGCGGCAACGGTCTCGTCCTCGGATACGACGGCGCATGGGTCGACGTTACCCGCCAGACCATCGCCGAGAAACGCCTCGCGTCCGCTGTCTGGAAAGAAACGCTCGGCGTCCTCACCATGGGTTTGGCTCATGATTTCAGCAACATCATGGCCGGCATTTATTCCCTGAGCGAAAACTATCAAAGCCAGACCGAAGCGAATCACCCCTTCCAGGAAGGCTTCGGCCTGATCAAGCGCAATGCCCATCAGGCCTCTCATCTCGTCCAACGTATTCTAAATCTGCATCAGGGCAAAGTCGGTCACCGCAATTACCACAACGCTACGGAACTCGTCACGGACACCCTTGATGTCGTCCGCAAAACCATCCGCCGCATCACCACTCATACTGAATACGCCAAAGAACCGCTCGCCCTCTACATCGATCCGATCGAATTCCGCCAGGTCCTCGTCAATCTCACGCTTAACGCCGCCGATGCTATGCCCGAAGGAGGCGACCTTTATTTCAGCACGTCGCTTCATCAAAAGTTTCCGCCCTATTCTTTCGTCCAGGGGACCATGCCGAAGTTGCCCGCCGTTTGCATCTGTGTGCGCGATACCGGCACCGGCATCGCTCCCGAACATTTGCCTCAGATTTTCGATCCGTTCTTTACTACCAAGCCGCTCAACAAAGGCTCCGGTCTCGGCCTCTACAACGCCCGGCTTTTCGTGGAAAAGCACAACGGCGCAATCACCGTCGATTCCAAAGAAGACGAAGGCACCGCCTTCAAACTTTGGCTCCCCCTCGCCGATTTCACCGAAGCCGACCGTCACCAGTTTGAAACCACCCAAGGCCGCAAAACATTACTTTTGCTCGAACCCTCCGGAAAAGCGCTCGAACCGACCGCCCAATGCCTGCGCGAATGCGGCTTTTACGTCGCCACGGCCGGCAGCGAACGCCTTGCCGTCGAACTCCTCCATTCGCCTGAATATCAATTCGATGCCGTCATGGCCGTGCTCAATGGACAAAGCCGCCTGACCCCCCGAATTTTTAACGAAATAAACCGCCTTAAGTTGCCGATAAAGACCATTGTGCAGATTTGTGGTTCCAACGAGGACGAACATGACAGCGCGATTCTTGAACGCGCCAACCTGGTCCTTGGTTCCGATGTTCCCCCCGTCGAAATCGCTGCCAGGCTCCGGGATGTGCTGACCCACCGCAGTTAATTTCATGACCCCAGAAACATCGACTCCCGCGCAACACCGAATCCTCATTGTTGACGACGAAGAAATCGTTCTCGTCGCCTTGCGGGAAACTCTGATCCGCTCTGGCTACCAGGTCTCCACCGCCAATGATCCCCTGCCCGCTCTCGAAATTCTCCAGACCCAACAATTCGCCGTCATCATCTCCGACCAGCAGATGCCTTCGATGACCGGCCTCGATTTCCTCACCAAGGCCAAGGTCATACAGCCCGACGCTTCCCGCATGCTCATCACCGCGGTGCTCAGCCTCGATACCGTCATCGATGCCATCAATCGCGGCGAAATTTATCGCTTCATCATCAAACCGTGGCTCCGCGAGGAACTGCTCGTCACCGTCCAGAACGCCGTTCAGCGTTACGAACTCCTTTGCAAGAATTCGATGCTGCAGGCCACCACCCTCGCGATGAACGACAAGCTCACGCAGCTCAATCGGCAGCTTGAGCTGCAGGTCGCCCGCGTCGCCGAACAAAACGAGCAACTCTGCCGCCTCAACGAAGCGCTCGAACTCAATCTCACTCGCTCGGTCGAACTCTGCATCCAAACCATGCAGACCTTTTACCCCACCCTGGGCAACCAGGCCCGCCGCGCCTACGAAGTCTGCCGCTCCATGGCCGAAGTCCTCAACATGCCGGCCGATCAAAAACAAATTCTCGAAATCGCCGCCTGGCTCCATGACATCGGCCTCATCGGCGTCCCGCGCCAGATCATTCGCAAATGGCAGCAGGAACCCGCCGAACTCGACGACGCCGAACGCGCCTTGGTCGAACATCACCCAATTCTCGGCCAGGAACTCGCCGGTTTCGTCCATCATCTCGAAGGCGTCGGCACGATCATTCGCTCCCATCACGAACGCATCGATGGCCTCGGATATCCCGACAAATTATCCGGCGAAAAAATCCCGTGGCTCTCGCGCCTTCTGGCTGTGGCCGTCACCTTCGCCGAAAGCCGTTTCGAGCAGGAAGAAGCGGTCCAGGCCATCCGCATGGCCACCGGCACCGCATTCGATCCGGAAGCCGTCCGCACCTTCGTCCGCGCCATTCCCAAAGCCGCCGTGCCGCGCAAAGAAAAAGAAGTTCTCCTCTCCGAGCTGACCCCCGGCATGATCCTCGCCAAAGGAATCTACACCTCCAACGGTCTCCTTCTCATCCCCGAAGGCCAGCAACTCAGCGCCCCCTACATCGACAAACTTCTCAATCACAACCGCATCAACCCCATCAGCCAATCCCTCGTCGTTTATTGCTAACAAAGATTTAGTTCCCCCTCTAAGCTTCGTTAAAGGATTTCCAAGGGCTCCCCTGCTCCATTTCAGTCTCCCAAATCAATCTTCGGTCCAAATACCGGGCTCGTGGCAACTCATATGAATTCCCGATTTTCGTCCAACCCATTCTTAACAAATCGAGCGCACCGCGTTGGCCCCAAAACCGTATCAGGCTTCGTTGTCGTACTTTTCGAATCTCCCGCTGCGAGCCCCGAAAACACTGGCGGCAAACTCCACGGCAACGACCGAAGCAATGCCCGCAATGAGCCGCTGCGATCGGGTCATGAGTTGTCGTCGGTTGGCATAAAAATACAGAGCGAGTACGGCTGCGAGCGCAACGATGTAGACCGCAAAAAGCAAGCGCGTGTTCTTAACTCGCAGGCGGCGACCACAATTCGGACAGCGGATCGCAAAGGGCAGCACCGCCTTGAATACCGCCGGAGGAGATATCGGGCGGTCGCAATAGGGAACAATGCGATTTAGACATCACACTTACGGGGACACTTGCAATCCCAGGTTTTTAATATCGCCCATCATTTTGCCTCTTGAATTTGAACGTAACGCCCTCCCGCGACCCGACCGGGATTCGGATACGGAACACCAAGCCGCCGCGCATGAAATCCACTCGCACCCAATGGTCCCCGAGTGTGAACTCGTCATCGTCAAAAGCCTTCCTGTCGTAATCTTTTTCCGTCACATGGCGAATGTAGGGAGTAATGGACTCGGTCCGCACACCGAAAACCTGGGCGACCGCGCCAACGTTGCCAGCACACTCATCCGGGGGCGTCTCAACCGCGTCGGGAACACTCCAGAACCGATCTCGCAACTCACCATTCTCGAACACTGAGTAACCCCAGGCAGCCTGGTCATACTCGAGAATCGCCATTACTGGTCCTCTGATGAGTCGCGAAAGCTCGGCTGCCGCTGGTTCAGCGACGAGCGAGTTCAGGTGCAGCATAACTGAACTCCACGAACTCGATGCGGGCGCCAGATACGAAGTCGAATGATCCCGAACTCCACCGATCGTCGAAGTAGATGCGTCCCACTGCTGTGATGACAACTCTTTCACAGAACAATGCTGCGAAGCCAGCGCTTGCTTTAACGTCGACTCAGCATCAGGACTCCATGCTTGCTTCCAAATAATCTGACTGGACATGCCACCCATAAATCTTCTGGCTAAAACCCTGCCATCTTCGCGCTCTGGGCGCATAATCTTCGCTGCGTAGACCGCTGCGCCGGCATCACTCGGTTTCTTCGTATCCTGGTCCGAATAACGGCAACCGGCGAGCAGCGCGACGAAGACAATGGTAAGGAATCGCACCCTAACCTTATCGACAGGCTAGGCCTTAGCTGAAGATTAACCAGCGCATCCAAAGCCGTCGCCAATCAGAATATTACCTTGCCGAAAAACTTATCAACGCTTTTGCTGCCGCGCTTCCTCAACTTGATCTTTCACAAGATGCCAAATCGAATCCAGTTCCATTCTTCCGCCGCTTTTCGTCCTCGGTTGCGCCCCCCGTTTCGACCACTCTTTTGGAAATAAGATAGTGGAATCGAAAGTCACATAAAAATCGCCAGCCCAAAACGTAATCGGCAATCGACCGTATCCGAAATGCGCGATCCGGTACGACTGCGAAGTTTTCTTAAGGAAAAGCAGCACACTCTCTCCCACATTGGCCGCAGAGCTATCGCCTTCCACCAAAGGAGAAATCGAAAATTCCACTTCCGAGCGTTCCTCCCCTTTCCAAACCCGTACGACTTTTGCGCTGCCATAACGCTCACCGCCGGCAGAAGCCCGGATGGACTGAACCTCTGCCGTTACGATCAAATCGCTGTCTGACACCAGCTTTTTGAAGTCGATGGGCTTAACATCCCCCCGCAACTCCAATCCCATTAAAAGCACAATCAAAAAGAAAAGCTTCTGCATCTTCGCTTATCGGAACAAAAAACCCGGCGTAAAAGCCCAGGAATATTAGGAATCGTTATTTGATTTGTTATTAACGGCTTACAATTATGTGAAACAGCGTCGGCTGGGCGAAGCCCTCTCCAACTGGAGGCGTTTTTGTCGCGTTCGTGCAATCTAATTGGATTCACTGCCATATTGCCTTCAGCAATCCTTTGGATCTCTCTTATTTGTGTAACCCTAGTGCCGTCTCCGAGTGGAGGCGGCTTTTGTTTCTGATCGTATCGCTACGAATAGTTTCTCGGGGTTGAGTTTTGCTAAAGACAGATCGGCCAGGCGAGTGTTTGGCCCAAAATGCAGCCGCCTCACACCCAGTTTCGGGGCGGCTTTTTCTACGTACCCCTACGAACTGGCTTTCATAACCGGACAGTCATAAGTAATGAAGCTGATACCAAATCTTTAAATGAGCGCCAGGACCGCACAAATATTTCTGAGAAGAGCTTTCCGGCCTGAGGAGCTTCAAACCTTTTTGAACGTGGATGAATTCCGATCAGCGATTAATCGAGTTCAGGCCGTCGAAGAAGCGGAGGAAATACTCACCCCGGGACTGAAATATTTGTTGGAGGTCCCTGAAAAATCTTACTGACCCCGCTCCCACTCAACCCACCCCAATTCCTTTACGGAATCGGATCACCTCGGGCTGAGCGTGCAGGAGGATTGGCAGGCTCTCTCTACGCGATAAGCGAAGTCGCCCCGTTCGAACTCATTCGTAAACCCGGTACGGGCGCCCTCATCAAATCCTCCGTTAACTCGGCAAGGACCACTTCCACGTCGTCCCACTTCCTTTTATTATCCGTAACTTTGCTTCCTAAACCAATTTTTTCACCACGTTTCGCGAAACCGGAAGAACTCTTGCCTAGCCACCCGATTGGCGGGACTTCGGAAATCAATTTTCTATTTTCTATCGCGCCACGCGCCCTCGCCCACCTCTCCGCCATAGCTTTCCTGTCCTCCAGAGTTTTAACGGGGGAGAAAGCGAAGGAGGATCGCCCATCAAAAAAAGAGCCCCAGCGAAGCGACATGATAATTACCCGGGTTTCTTCATTTCATTTGAAACAGCCAGGCCACGCGCTCCTGTGCGGAACCTGATGAAATCGCTTCCGAACCAGGGAAAACAGCGATTGACTATGATAAGTAACGGGCGGGTTGCACAGCCGACTCTATGAGCTCTGCCGCCATCGAAATCGCATCGCGGGAACGAATCGCCTGCTGCAGCTTTTTAGCGTTATCCCCATACCGCTGATCTCCCAATACTCGCTGAACTTCAGTCCGCAGTCTCGCCGTGCTCAGCTTGGAAACCGAAACCATCTCTCCAGTTCCCGTCCATTCAATTCTGGCTGCAACCCCGGGTTGGTCGTTGGTGATTGGAATCGCCACCATCGGCACGCCGTTTGAAAGACACTCCAGGGCAGTATTCAGCCCCGCGTGGGTGATGCACAACGCCGCACGCTTGAGCAATTCAAGCTGCGGCGCAAACTCCACCATAATCGGTTCGCCGGCCAGCTCCCCGATGTCTTCTGGTTTTCCGCCCCCGCCGAGCGACAGCACAAGCTGCACGTCCAGCCCGGCGCATGCTTCGGCAATAATTCTGAATATGTGCTTCTGCCGGTTCTGCAGCGTGCCCATGGACGCGTATACCAGCGGCCGCCCATCCAGTTTCTCAAACGGAAACTCCACTGCCGGCCGCGCCGACGGATCATGCCAGGGCCCGGTGAAATGAACATTCTCAGGGATTGATCGGCGCGGGAACTCGAATTCCCTCGGCTGCTGCGCGATCTGCCCAAGTTTGGAATGTTCCTGCGACATGTGATCGAATTGCGCGAGTCCATTTTCGCGCCTCAACGCGTTCAAAGCGCGCAAAAGCGGCCGGCCAAAGTTTTCGAAGAAAGTATATCCGGCCCAGTTGCGCGAGCGCCCGATCCAATCCGTGCGATATCGCCAGCTCGTGAAGAAAGGCGGGGCCAGCTCATCCCGGCTGACCATCAATGCATTGCAAATCGTCAGAAATGGCAGGCCGGCTAATTCCGTCGCCGTCCCGCCTCCCATGGAAACCTGGTCCACCAGCATCAGCTCGATACGATCCTCGCGGAGCATCGCGGGAACCTGCCGGATCACCACTCCGATCCCCCGGATGATCATTTCCCGCGTGTGACGAAGCGCCTTGTAGCCTGAGAGCGTTGCCTGCACCTGCAGGTTCTTCTGGTGCTCCTCCGGCGAATATTCCTTCTCTCCAAAGCACCTGACTTCAAAACCGCGCGAGCGGATTTTCTCGGCCGCATGCGGCACCTGATAAAAAATCACACGATGGCCGCGTCTCTGCAGTTCGCGGCAGAGCGTGGTCAGCGGGTTCAGATGCCCGGGGACGTTCGGACAGATCGTGCCAATGATTGCCATTGAAGTGTGATTCTATTCGGAACGCAGCAATGCCGAAAAATCATCAACTTGAAATGAAACGCTTGAAGTAAAAATATGAACTATTCTTGCCGATGTCTTTGACAGGCACCACAGAAACCAACTCCCACCCTTCTTTGCCCTTTTCTGTCAGCTCGATGGCTGATTTTTTAAGCGCTTCGGATTTACGGCTGGTTTCAAACAGCATCACCGAATATTCAAATTTTTGCATTTGCTTACGCTAGCAACCCGACGACTTCTTCCAAGCTTCAAATAGGGGAGTTTATTAACCATAGAAGTCCGAGCCGGAGTGGCCAGGAACACCCGGGCTGAAGACCGAGACCGACGCTCCTACCTTGTTGGACAAGGTTCGAGATTGCCTGCGCTGGCCTCTGATAAGCGTTGCTGGCTTGCTTCGTGGGTTTATTATATGGCGTGGCCGAGTCGCACAAAGGGCGCTTATCGAATTGTTGGTGGTGATCGCGATCATCGGGATTTTGGCGAGTTTGCTCTTGCCCGTATTGGCGCGTGCAAAACGTACGGCAAGGGATCTCCACTGTTTGAATAACGTTCATCAGATTCATTTGCCGTATCAAATGGCAATCGCAGATGGGCTATTTACGCGCCCCAGTATGGTTTTCAGAAAAAGAGTGAGGTGCGATATCCGACGTTGACCCCTCTTTTAGGGGATTGCGCGGTGGAATTGGCAGGCGGTGATTGCTTGTTGTCGGGGACAGCTTTCCTTTTTCGAGGACGGTCGATATCCGGACGGAGCGGAAAAGTATACGTGCGGGATTGCAATCGCGATTACGTAGGGTGGTCGGACCGGATTGAGCATGAGTCACGTCGAGTGTTGGCCGCACAATCCGGCTCGGGAGAGTCGGTGCGCGACTGCGCCGGATCTACTCGCTTGAAGAATTTTTTAAAATGAGACCTAAATCTAAGCATAAGTCCACTGGCGCGGCTAAACCTCTATGGAGCGTGAACTTATCGAGCCGACCGGGATTACCGGAGATGAGAACGCGACAGAGATGATTCGTGTCTGGATCGCTCACAACGATTTGCACGTCGCGATGCGGTTGGGGATGTGGGAAGACGCCGACGATTCAGACGTCGATGAAAGGGACGCCTGGGGGGAATTGCTGGCCGATTTAACGAGGCATATCGCGAATGGAATGATGAGAGAATATGGTTGGAACTACGATTCGACCCGTGACAGAATAAGAGCGGCATTCTTGAGAAATTTCGACGATAAATCAGGAAATATTGAAGGAGATTTCGCCAGGTGATCCCGCTCTTCGTTTGGTTTGGATGTTGAAACGCAACGTCGATGATTGCAAATTGGTTGGCAGAATGAATCGGCGGGATTAAAGCTTCGGTTCTAAGGGGAGAAAACATGAGGCGCATTTTCATAGTCTTTGGCGTGCTTGTCGCAGCTGTTGGTATTGTGTCTATTGTGTGGTTGCTGGGTCGCGAAGTGGTTTTCTTTTTCAACCCAAACGCTGAGGTCGCTGCCGTTCAGAGCTATCTCGCAAAAATACCAGGTGTCAGAGTCACGGATATTTCAGACCTTAACAAGCAGGCTTCACAGTGTCTCACTGCTTACGTCGAAGTACAGGGAAAGGGGGAGATCGGTTTCAATGGACTAAGCACAGGGTCCTTCGGACATTCCTCCCGCATTCGCTTGCACGGTATCGGACCCTACAGCTTTCGGACGCGCCAGTCGGTGAATGGACAGGAGCGGTACGGCTACGATATTGACATCGGCGCAGCGTCGCCGATTCCCGCGGCGAGAAAGCTCGGAATTACCAGCGTCCAGACAGCAGTTACCCGCTACGATGAGTTGCTCGCCCTTGTTGCGCAATGGCCAGTTATCACAAATGAGTGGCCAGTTGGTTGGCCCGCCAAGGCGGGCGAATGGTCGAAGACTTCGGATGACGAGATCCATTTCCCAGACTCGCCGAGGGGAGATTACTACTTTTGTTTGAAGCGGAAGGGAGAGGGCGATGAGCAAATGTGGCCACCCAACTACCCAAAAGGTGCCAGATGAAGGGCCGAACATCTGACAAGAGCGTTGTAGCATCACTGCTTCGGCTCAGATGTGTTGGATTTCCGGATTACTACGAAGATGTCGCTCCGATGGAGCTGCGGGTTGCTGCGAAGAAGCGTTACAACTGTAACGGCCCTTTATAATTGCGATGGATTCGATGCGGAGCGACGGTCCATACCATGAACACAGAACCGCTGAGAGTTTGGCGCGCTTTTAAATTTTTATTTATCGGTCCGCTGATCCTGGCTTTGCTTTTCGTCATCAATCTGATGACCTCGCCGCATCATTGGTGGATTCAATGGCCCGCACTCGGGATTGGTATCGCCTGGGTCATTAATTTCTTCCGCGTGGTCAAAGCTGCGGCGCTGGTTGGCGGACTCGCGGCGCTGGTCGCACTCTTCAGACGGCGGCAGTGAGGTTGGGATAATTTCAAGTAAACCTGCGCCTTATTTTTCACGGCGGTCAAGCCCCAACGCGCCAATGGCGCATGGACTGAATGGAGTCTATGGACTGCATGGAAGGTGGGCGCGGCGAACGGTTTCTGGAATGGACTAAATCCGATGTTTTGAGATAAGCTGTTCTCCTCACGATGTACCAAACATACGGCTTCAGAACTGACTCGTTTGTCTGGGGAAAGGAAAAATGAGGCTATGAGATCGAAATGTGTTTTGGCGATCCTGATAGCTGGTTTTTCGGCAGCTTTGTCTTCGCGCGGGGAATTTGTTTTCCAGGTCGTCCATGAATTTGAAGCAACCGGGAATGGACCGCGAACTCCTTTTGGCACGCTGGCGCTCGGAGATGATGGGAATTTGTATGGAGCGACGCAGCTCGGTGGAGATTTTGACGAAGGGACGGTTTTTCGACTGACGATGGATGGGCTGGTGACGAAGTTGCATTCTTTCAATTCCACCAATGGGGGAAGCCAGCCAGAAGCCGGGTTGATGAAAGCGAGGGATGGAAATATTTACGGGACGACGGGTTATGGCGGCGAGCGAAATGTGGGGACTGTATTTCGGCTCACTCAAGAGGGCGAGGTGACAACGATCTATTCGTTTGATGGGAATGACGGGTTCGAGCCACAGGCCGAACTGGTGCAAGGTGCGGATGGAGATTTGTATGGCACGGCGCGGGAAGGAACGCTGCAACATGGCGGGACGGTATTCAAGATTACGACGAATGGGGTCATCACGACGCTACATGCTTTCAGTGGAACGCCGGATGGAAAATATCCGGAGAGCCCGGTAATGCAGGCGAGTGACGGGAATTTTTATGGGACCGCAGACCAGGGCGGGCCAAATACTTTGGGGACGTTGTACCGAATTCGGACGAACGGAGTTTACGAGACCGTCATCGCATTTGATGGAACGAATGGCGATTTCCCAGACGCGGGTTTGGTGGAAGGGAACGATGGCCTGTTGTATGGCACGACTTCGGGTGGCGGAGAATATCATTGGGGGACAGTCTTCAAAATGAGCCTGGGCGGGATGCTGACGACGTTGCATTCGTTTAACGGAACCAACGGGGGCATCCCTTACACGCCATTGCTGCTGCATACGAACGGGAATTTCTATGGGACGACGTATAACGGCGGGCCAGAAGATTTCGGGACGGTGTTCAAAATGACGATGGGCGGCGAGTTCACAGTGCTGCATTATTTTAATGGGACAAATGGGACATTGCCCTGGAGCGGATTGACGCAGGGAAGCGATGGTAATTTATATGGAATGACCTCGTCTGGAGGCAAAGGATTCGACGAATCGCCATACACAGGTGGCGGTGTTATTTACCGACTGGTGAAAGGGCCGGAGATCATGAAGATTGAAAAAATCGGGGACGGCGTGAGCCTGAGTTGGAGCTCGTTTTCAAACGCGGTTTATCAGGTTGAAAGGAAGGAGAAGATTTCTGAGGCGCAGTGGGCGCCGGTTTCCGGAGAAGTGACGGCATCGGCGGCGGTCACTTCTTTTGGGGAGGCGTTCGAAGGAAAAGCGGAGCGGTATTATAGAGTGAAGATGGTACGATGAGGCCTCGAAGTTGACTCGGTTTTATCTGCGGGTTTGAGGGGCAACGTCGGATATGGCCGTGATTTTCACATGCGACAGGTGTCCAATCGATGTGAGAACAGGCCGCGTCGGTTTCACCCTGGTTGAGTTGCTGGTTGTAATAGGGATCATCGCGATCCTGGCGGCGCTGTTACTGCCGGCAGTTTCCAAAGCAAAGGGGAGTGCAGAACGGATTCAATGTGTCAGCAATTTGCGCCAACTCGGAGTCGGGTTGCAGACATTTGTGTCAAACAATCGTGCATACCCGCTGGTGGTCGAAAGCACAAACGAGGGCTGCCCGGACTGTGGCAGAACCTGGATCGGCCAGCTGGAATGGGAAGGGCTTGGGGTACGGAAGCCCGAAACAAATTATTTCCAGAAAGGCATCTGGCTTTGTCCATCCGCTCGATGGAGCGCTGGGACCCTGAAGCATAACCCGGAAGTGGCCTACTACGGCTACAACCGATTTGGGATTGTCTATCCTGGAAACTCAACGAACGAGTTCGGCCTGCAGGGTCATTATGATTCCGAATCAGAAAACCGGACACCTGTCACAGAGTCCGAGGTCGTTATGCCAAGCGATATGATCGCGATAGGAGATTGCTACAACGGCAGTGTTCAATTGGACCGCAAAGAGTTGGCAGGAGTCACAGAACTTGGAAATTATCTCTCGCGGCACCAGGGGAAGGCAAACGTGTTGTTTTGCGATGGCCACGTCGAGACAGTCACGCTGGCACTGCTCTTTGAGGACCGAAGCGACGGTGCTTTGGCGCGATGGAATCGGGACCATCTGCCGCACCGCGATCAGTTAAGCCCTTGAGACTCACGCCGGAGGAGCTTTTTCGCGGCTTCAGTTTCTTCACTCGGGACTTGAACGGGAAAGGAGCGCTGTTTGCCGGGGAGACCGAAAGGAGTGGTCAGCCCTAAATCCGCAGGGTGCAGGCCCGCACACCGCAATGCGCCGATGAGCTTCTCCGCCTCTTCAGAGGTTGGTGGCGCCAGAATCGTGGTAAAAGCGGATTTTCTCATGACTTAGGTTCGTCCCTGGAATAACATCGGACCGATTGGCCGCGGCTTCAACCCCCAAACGGAGATTTTTCTTCAAGGAGATTTGCGCGAAAGGAAATCGAGTCGTACGGTATTGATGGAGGAGATAAAGACGAAATGAATCCATTGCTGAAACTGCAATCCTTCGGCCAGAGCATCTGGCTGGATTATCTCGGCCGAGGGGCGATTGAATCTGGAGAACTTCAACGATTGATCGAGGAGGACGGAGTAAGCGGTGTAACATCAAACCCGTCCATATTCGAAGAGGCCATTGTCGAGAGCACTGATTACGATTCGGATATTGATCGCCTCGCGCGCGAAGGCAAAACGGCCGGCGAGATTTATCAGTCGCTCACGGTAAGAGACATCCAAATGGCGGCGGACCTTTTCCGTCCGATGTATGAGCGCCTGGATGGCAAGGATGGATTTGTAAGTCTGGAGGTTTCGCCGCACCTGGCCCGCGACACAGCAGGAACGATCGCGGAGGCGCGACGACTTTGGGCGGCGGTGAATCGGCCAAATATCTTCATCAAGGTGCCAGCGACTCGTGAAGGACTGCCGGCCATCCGGGAACTCATCCGTGAAGGCATCAACGTCAATATCACGCTTCTGTTCGGACTGCCGCGTTATCGAGAGGTCGCCGAAGCGTACGTTGCGGGGCTTGAGGCGCGCGCGAGTGAAGGCAAACCGCTGAAGCATGTGGCGTCCGTGGCGAGTTTCTTTTTGAGCCGGATCGATGTTTTAGTTGACCCGATGTTGGAGAAAATTATGAAAGGAGGCGGGGCAAAAGCTGAATTGGCCGCCACGATTCGCGGGCAGGTCGCGATTGCGAGCGCCCGGATGGCCAGTGAAATTTATCAGGAAATATTTTCAAGCGCGCGATTCAAAACATTGGCGACGAGGGAGGCCCGCACGCAGCGGCTCCTTTGGGCAAGCACGAGCACGAAAAACCCCGCCGATCCTGATTTGAAATATGTGGAGCCTCTCATTGGTCCCGAGACGATAAACACGGCGCCGTTGAAAACGCTCAAAGCGTATCGGGATCATGGCGCTCCCGCCGCGCGGCTGGGAGACGGTTTGCGCGAAGCTCGGGCCGTACTTGAAGATCTGGCCAAACTTCAAATTGATCTCGATCAGGTCACGCAGCAGTTAGAAGACGAGGGCATCGCGAAGTTCAACAAGCCGTACGATGGCACCATGGAGGCTTTGGAAAAGGCGCGTGAAGCGGCCGGGAATTTTCGAACTAAGGAAGAGGTTTCCACTCGATGAAGCGGTAGTGCTCCCACATCCAAACAAAGTCCGGGTTGCTTTTGTTGCCGCCCGCCCAATTAAAACTTGAGATGCCTTTGGCGGATTTTTTGGCCGCATCAATGGTCTTGGTGTCGCGCCAGGTGTGGCTGTCCGCATGACCGTCGGCATATGAAAAAGTGCTGACGTTTCCATGAAAGATCGCAAAGGGGTCGACCCAAGTGTCGCTTTGCATGACCCAGGTGCCGAGATTTTCATTGCGCGGATCGCATTCTTCGAGAAAGACAGCGGCTGCGGAGGGGTTGTCGACGCTCGAAATCTTCACGAAGGGATGTTGTCCGGCCCCGATCCACATACCGCCATCCATGCCGTCTGTTTTTGAGTAACTGACAAAAGCCCAGCCCGATCCGCGTTTAAGGAATTTCGTTCGAAGATCACCCGGGCAATGGAAAGTGTTGACGGCGCCCACATATTTCATCAGGGGCGAACCGTTGAGTCCCTTTTTCACCCGATCCATGGCGACCTGATCGGTGATATTGCCGCTTACAGCAGGGATGGGCCCCTCCCAAAAGCCACCGTAAGTATAAGACTTGTCCATCTGGCCACCGGTCATTCCCTTTTGCAGGGTTCCGACCATGGTGTCGGCGTTATCGGTGGCGTACATGTGAAAACCCAAAACCATCTGTTTAAAGTTATTGAGGTCGGCAACCTGGGTGGCCTTCAGCTTCGCCCTGGTAAGAGCTGGCAAGAGCAGGCTGGCGAGAATCGCGATGATGGCGATGACTACGAGGAGTTCAATCAAAGTGAAGGCGCCAGCTTTACGTCGGATGGTGTGGGACAGTCCGGTATTCATGGTGTTTATAAGGGTCTCTGGTGCAAGTTTAGCTATGAACGAGAGCGATGCAACCGTTCGTTTCAAGGCACACGGGGCGGATTTCTTCGATTGACGGGGGCGGTTGCCATGAGACAATTCGCCTCCCACTCGTGGATTGCTTATGGATCGCCCTCGGATGTGTTGTAGGAACGCGCGGATTCTCTGGATTATTTGGCTGACAACTGTGGCGCTGCACGCGCAATCGCCGCCTGTCCTGATTTCGGTCACGCCGACGAACGACTCGTCGAATTCCGCGCCAAAAGCGTCTTTGATTTTTGTTTTCGACCAGGACATGGCGCGCACTCCTTTAATGCTGAGCGTTGGAACGATTGTAGGAAATTATGCGTTTAGTCCCACCTCGCTGAATACGCAGTTTACCGGCAGGTGGAGTGACCCACGGACGCTGATTTTTCAGCCGAGCCTGTCGATTCCTCTAGGGACAACGATTACGTGGACGCTCAACCCGACAAATGCCTCGACGCCGATTAAAAGCGCCTCTGGACAAACGCTGGCCACGGTGACTGGCAGTTATAAGATTGCGCCGAACTCTGGTGGCAGTCCGACCGAAACGTGCGCGAATCCGGCTGCGGCGACGTATGTCTTCACGAAATTGCTCCAATATTCTCAACCCGGCGCGGACATTGTGGTTCCGCTGTCAGCGAATGCCGGGCTGTTGAGCATCTCGGTGGTAAGTCCCGCGCCTGGACCCGCATTGACGGCCGGATCGATCACCCTGCCCGATGCGACGGTTAAGACCCTCAATAATCAGGCGGGTGCATTCCGGCGGACGGATACGTTCACGAACGAAACATCGATCGAGGCGGCGTATCCGCCAGGTAACTACACGCTGCGATTCACGCGCACGGGCGAAGCGGAGCATGTGGTCGCGATGACGCTTCCGGCATCGCCTACGGTGGTTCCGAAAGTGGAAAACTATATTGAGGCGCAGGCGATTGATCCGACCAAAGATTTCACCGTGCGGTGGAACTCGTTTTCACCGCAAGGGGCTGGGGCGCTGGTCCGGCTGGTGATTACGGATGAATTTGCCAATCGCATTTTTCTGGCACCTAACATGTGTGTGCCGCGCACGCTGGATTCCATGGCCACATCAGTGACGATTCCCGCGAACTATCTGCGGCCGGGATTTACTTATAATGCGCAGCTTATTTTCGGGCTTAATTTTTACAGTTCGACGACTGACGTGCCGCAAATGAGCGGCAATGGGTTTGTTCAGCGGATTCTTGCTTTCACCATTCGGGCGAGCGCGGGGGCCACGGGCCCTGCCGGTGAACAGTGCACGATCGGTCAGAATACGGCGATCGGTTCCTATGGGATTTCAAAATATTTTTCCCATCAACAGATCTCCGCTCAAGAGGTCATTCCCCAGACGAACGCGCCGGCGATTTTCAACGCGACGATCGGGAGTCCGCCAGGCGGCCCGGCTGTGACCAACGGTTCTTTGACTTTGCCTTCCAGCGCAGTTCAAACACTAACCAATCAGTTTGGTTTTTTTAACATTTCACGCCAATTCCAGAGCGAGACAGCCCTGAATGGAGAGTATCCGTCGGGGCAATACACCATTCGCTTCAATCAAACCGGGCAAGCCGAGCGGGTGATTGGCATGGAGATGCCTGCCACAACGCCGACCATTCCGCGGATCGTAAATTTTGATGGCGCCCAGTCGATCGATCCCGCGCAGGAGTTCACTTTGCAATGGGATGCATTCTCCCCAGTGCCGGCGGGTGCCTTTATCCAACTGACGATCACAGATGAGATTGGAAACCTGATTTTCATTGCGCCGAATCTTTGCATCCCGCGGCCACTGGAGCCGACTGACACATCGATTGTGATTCCGACAAATTACTTTCGGGCGGGCGTGGCATATTTGGGACATCTCACGTTTGGGTTCACGTTCTACAGTTCGAACATGGAGGTCCCGCAGATGGCCGGATACGGTGTGATCCAGCGGAGCACCGCCTTTCCTCTCAAAGCGAAGTCGGAAGGAACAGTCATCCCACCGGCACGGGCCAATTTTACGACGTTTCGCCGGCTTTCGAATGGTCACCCGGAATTCAATCTTTCCGGGACGGCCGGAAAAAATTATCGAATCGAAAGAACTTCGAACCTCAGCACACGTATCTGGGCGTCGCTCGGCACATTAACAATGAGTGCGGGTGGCACAGCGGTGTTCGAAGATACGAACGCAACCTTGCCGGCCTTTTACCGGGCGGTCGGGGAGTGACAGGCGGCTTGCGCGACAACGATGTGCCTGAGGACAATCAGGCACGGAGCTTGCATCGTCCACATGAACATAATCAACGAGCGAGTCGGAGAAGGGCAACTACCAATCCAAGTGCCAGAGCGACCGCGAGGATGACCATGATGAGTTTGGCCATTGAGCGCGGGGCTTCGCCGATGACGCAATTTGGGTCCTGGCCGGAAATTACGGTGCGATATAATTGGCCGCGATAACGGTAGGCAAAGACGTAGGCTGGAAAGGCGAGACGGCGGGTGACGAGCCCGCGAAGATGGGTGGCGGAATGGAAGTTGCGGAAGCGGGAGCCAGGAATTTCATGATCTTTGATGCGGAGTTCGGTGAGGCGCTGGATTTCGCCAACGATGCGGGCACGGGCGAAACTGCGGGGCGTTTCAAAGCGTTCCTGAAAAATGTCCTGGACCGCTTCGGCGGATGGGGTGACGGCGCTTTCGAGGTTGTAGGTGGGAACCAGGCGGGCGCATTCGTAAGTGGACAAACCGCGCGTGGCTGGAATAACGAGGCCGGTAAATTCGCTTTGGGTTCGCCCGCGTGCGGAGCCCATTTGGCCTTTTGCGTGCCGGCGTCCGAATCTGCGGTCCAGGTGACGAGGGCGTTGGCATTCACGGTCCAGCCCGGCCACCAGAACGCGCGCAAGGATTCAAGTTGCGCGGCTGAGGCGAGATTGGAGGGGCGGAAGAAACCTTGTTGTGAGATCCATTGGCGAAAGATTTCAGTGGCATGGGCGCGGTCGACAGTGAAGGGAAGGCGTTTTTCTGTTTGCTCCTCTGGATCGAGTTGCTCCTCGAGCTTCAGGATGCCGCCGCAAAAGGCGCATTGGAGCGCCTGGACCGCGGCGCTGTAGCTCATGCCTGCGCCGCAACTGGCGCAGCGAAGGACCTGGACGCGAACGGTTGTGGCCGGTTCGCCAGCGACGGGTGGGACGGCCTGGTAACAAACCGGGCAACGGAGATCGCCCGGCTCGATGGCGCTATGACAACGATGGCACGGGAGTGGAGGCGGGTTCGTCATGTGAAGAACCGTGCGAGTAGCTTCAGCGTGAGCGTTAAGATGGCGAGTAGAATTATTCCGCTGGCGACGATGAGGCCGAGTTTCGGCCACGAGAATGGGATAGCGCCACCGACCTTGCCGGTTTGGCCATTGACGAGGATTCGCACAGGCGGTTTTCGAGGATGGTAGCGGATAGCAAAGATCCAAACGGGGACGAGCGTTGGATCGGAGGATTCTTCCAGGAATTCAGTGGTGTGGCGCAGCGTTTTGACGCCATCGCCGGGCATGAAACAATGCAGTGCGTTTGAGATGGAGGTCTCGGCCTCCGCGCGAGCCATGCGCACGGACTCTTCGGGGAGCAACGAAGGTTCCTCGGCACTCCAGCCGGCGACCAGAGCGGCGGAATAATGACGCAACTTGCCGAGATCGAAAGGTTCGATGGCTTCAAGTTCCTGGTTGGTGACGTTGCGCGAGGCGGTGACCAGGATGTCGGCCAGATAAGTCACGTGTTGGCCTGTGAGGTCGCGGTATTCGGTCTCTTCCCTTTTGCCAATGGTCTTGCCATTGGAATCATTTTCGATGGCGAGCTTCTCGTATTTCTCAGCGATTGAAGCCTGGTATTGGGAACGGGCGGTGGCTGAGTACAAATAGGCAGGGAGGTAAACGCCGGTGATGCGCTCCGGGGCGGAGCGTTTTAGTCCGAATGGCGCCATCTTTTGGAGACTGATCCACCGGCGCATCGCCTGATTTGCCGGCTCGCGTTCGATGAGAAAACCAAGCGCGAAGATCGGTCGCGGGCGATTCGGTGAAGCGCGCGTAACGACGGAGGGGGCGTCGCAAAACGGACAGCGCATTGTGAACTGGTCCCCTGCAAAGGAAATCAGGGTGCCGCAAGATTCGCACTGGACTTGGATGGCGTGGGGGCTTCCCGTCATCAGATCTTTTTGGACATTTTTCGGCGATGATGTTGGGATTTCGGTGGACGGTCAACTATGCACGAGATCATAAGACGATTCATTCTGGCGATTGTGGGATTTGCAGTAGGGGCGTTGGTGTGCGTGGTAGAAATGGGTATCTGTGAAACAGCTTACGGAGGACCTTTTACCATTATGGTGTCGTTTATTTTGAAGTTTGCATTTACAGGCCTCGCCGTCAGCGTGTCTTTGTTGGGTGGCCTGATCTTATTTCTGCCAGGAATTCGCGCTCTGTGGAGGCGTATTGGATTTTGGAGTTTGGTTTTGAGCGTAGCCGCGATGTGTATCATGATCTTTGCCTCGAAGCTCGGAATCCGGAAGGTTGATCCAGTTTCCAACTACAGGATGATGCCGTTTGGGCTTTGGATTCTCTGTCTTGTTGGGATTGTGTTCCCGATCGTGAACCTGCCTTCGAATCGGGAGAAATAACTCAAATGAAGATTGTCACACCGAATCGAGCCACGCGACTACTATCAATGATTCATGCAGGTCTGGGAAAAGGCACTGAACCACTTTTTCAAGAGAGGTCTCAGCTTCAGGATAAAGCTTCTGTTTGAGCATTGGTTGGTCAGAGCGTTTCAATGAAATAAAAACGGGCGCGGTTTTAAGCGCGCCCGGTGTGCAAACTTTATGGATTAAGGCTTACTCCATGCCGTGGTCGTGGTGACCGCCAGCCGGAGCGGGTTTTTCCTTCTCCGGGAGTTCGGTCACGAGGCACTCGGTGGTCAGCAAGAGACCAGCGATCGAGGAAGCGTTCTGGAGCGCGCTGCGAGTGACCTTCTTCGGGTCAACGACGCCGGCTTTGACGAGGTCCTGATATTCGCCGGTGGCGACATTGTAACCGTCGTTGCCTTTGCGCTTCTTGACTTCCTGCACGATGAGGGAGCCTTCGACACCGGCGTTCGAAGCCAGCATGCGGAGAGGCGATTCAATCGCGCGTTTCACGATATCGACACCGATCTGTTCGTCGGCTTCCTCGAGCTTAAGCGCTTCGATTGCCGGCAAGGTGCGGAGCAGAGCCACACCACCACCGGCGACGATGCCTTCTTCGACAGCGGCACGAGTCGCATGGAGAGCGTCTTCAACACGAGCTTTTTTCTCCTTCATCTCGGTCTCGGTCGCAGCGCCAACGTGAATGATGGCGACACCACCGGCGAGCTTCGCCAGCCGTTCCTGGAGTTTTTCGCGGTCGTAGTCCGAGGTGGTTTCCTCGATCTGACGGCGAATCTGGGTGACGCGGCCCTGGATTTCAGAGCTCTTGCCAGCGCCTTCAACGATCGTCGTATTTTCCTTGTCGACGAGGACGGTTTTGGCACGGCCGAGGTCGCCCAATTCGAGATTCTCAAGCTTGATGCCGAGATCTTCGGTGATGCATTTGCCACCGGTGAGGATAGCGATGTCTTCAAGCATTGCTTTGCGGCGATCACCGAAAGCAGGCGCTTTCACAGCGCAAACCTTGAGAGTGCCACGGAGCTTGTTGACGACGAGAGTCGCGAGGGCTTCGCCTTCGACTTCTTCAGCGATGATCAATAGCGGCTTGCCGGTTTGAGCGGTCTTTTCGAGGACAGGAATGATGTCCTTGAGGCTGCTGATTTTCTTTTCGTAAGTGAGGATGTAGGCGTCGGTCAGCTTTGCTTCCATCGACTCCGCGTCAGTGACGAAGTAGGGAGACAGATAGCCTTTGTCGAACTGCATACCTTCGACCACTTCGAGAGTGGTTTCGATGGACTTGGCTTCTTCGACAGTGATAGTGCCGTCTTTGCCGACTTTGTCCATGGCATCCGCGATGATCTCGCCAATGTTTTCGTCCCAGTTGGCGGAAACGGTCGCGACCTGCTTGATCTCTTCCTTGTCTTTGACGTTCTTGGCGATCTTGGTCAACTGATTGGTCGCGGCTTCCACGGCCTTCTGGATACCGCGCTGGAGGCTGATCGGATTTGCGCCGGCGGTGACATTCTTTAAACCTTCGCGATAAATCGCTTCGGCGAGAACGGTCGCGGTCGTGGTTCCATCACCGGCCACGTCGCTGGTCTTGCTGGCGACTTCGCGAACCATCTGGGCGCCCATATTTTCATAAGCGTCTTCGAGTTCGATTTCCTTGGCGACCGTGACACCGTCCTTGGTGACAGTAGGGGAACCCCACTTCTTGTTGATGACGACGTTGCGGCCTTTGGGACCGAGCGTCGCCGCAACGGCTTTGGTGAGTTGCTGCACGCCACGCAGAAGGGCCTGACGGGCGCTTTCATCGAATACTAATTGTTTTGCTGCCATATAAATTTCCTTTTGTTTTCAGTTTGTCCCCAGGCAATCCTCAGCCTTTCCAGGAAGAACGGCCAATATGCACCGGGATTAAAGTTATTCAACTACTGCGAGGATATCGTCTTTGCTGAGGACCTTGTATTCCTTGTTGTTGAGTTTGATTTCGGTGCCGCCATATTTGCTGATGAGGACGCGATCACCTTCCTTGACGTCGAGAGGAATGCGGTTGCCTTTCTCGTCGATCTCGCCAGGGCCGACAGCTCTGACAATGGCTTCGGTTGGTTTTTCCTTGGCGGTATCGGGGATGATAATGCCACCGCGTTTGATTTCTTGTTCCGCAACGGGCTCAACGAGCACGCGTGCGCCTAATGGTTTCAATTTTAGAGCCATAGTTTAATACGCTTTAAGTTAAAATTGTGCCGCCGTTTTGGCGGTAAGGTTAACCTCCGAATCGGGGCCGATCCGGTTTTCGATGCTTTCATGCATGCAACCATTGTACCAGGTTATCCATTATTTAGGTAAAATATTCGTATTCAATGATTTAAAAGCACTACAGACGGCTAGTGGAATGCCTTAAAAAGTAACAATTTGTCCCACTGCTTGTGACAGTGAGACACGTCATGGGTTTTTGGCGCCCATTTTTCGGCTGTGGTTTTGACTTCCGGCCTATCGCTTAATAGCGTTTCGCGCATGGACACACTGCACGCGCCATGGCGCATTGAATATATTCTAGCGCCGAAGAATAACCCAGGCGATCACTCGATCTTCACGAAGATCGCACAATCGGACAAGGACGAAGAGAATCTTGTGATCGTCCGGGACAAAAGCTGTTTCGCGCTGCTGAACTCGTATCCGTACACGGGCGGACATCTGATGACGGTGCCCTACAAACAGGTGCCGGATTTTGACGGGTTGACCGATGAAGAAATGACAGATTTATTAAAGCTGACAAGGAGATGTCAGGGGGCCTTGCGGAAAGTGATGAAACCCGATGGATTTAATATTGGCGTGAATCTCGGAAGAGTAGCTGGAGCCGGGATTGTGGAGCATTTGCACATTCATGTGGTACCACGCTGGAACGGCGATACGAATTTTATGCCGGTGACGGCCAGCACGACGGTGCTGCCCGAGGCGCTCAGGGATGTGGCGGCTCGATTGCGGGCTGCTTTGACTTCTTAAGATGGCAACAGAAACACTGCATTACGAAACGGCGCGCCAGGCGCAGCAGCTCTTCAACAACGACCCAAAAAACCTCAAGCTGCTCGAGGAACAACTTGAGCTCAAGGCAACGTCGCGCGAAGGATGGATCAAGCTTGAAGGACCGGAAGAGAATATCGAGCGGGCGAAGAAGGTGCTGCAATATCTTGAAAATACGATCAAATCCGGCGCGCCTGTGCGCAATCGTGAGTTCGCTTACGCGTTGAATGTGGCACGACATGACGGGGCCGAGGTGCTTCAGAGCTTGAGCGAGCAGCGGATTGAAACCTCGACGAAAAAAGTTTCGGTTACTCCAAAAACGCTCGGTCAAAAAAAGTATATCGACATGATCAATGCCAACGACGTCGTTCTCGGCGTCGGTCCCGCGGGAACGGGGAAAACATACCTGGCTGTGGCGATGGCGGTGGCGGCGCTGAAAGAAGAAAAAGTGGCGCGAATCATTTTGACGCGTCCAGCAGTCGAGGCAGGCGAAGCGCTTGGATTTTTGCCAGGTGATCTTTATGAAAAAATCGCGCCGTACCTTCGTCCTTTGCACGATGCATTGCATGACATGCTTCCGGCGGAAGAGATCATGAAGCTGACGGAGAAAGCGGTGCTTGAGATTGCGCCGCTGGCTTATATGCGCGGACGGACATTGAACCACGCGTTTATTATTCTGGATGAGGCCCAGAACACAACCGCCGAGCAGATGTTGATGTTCCTGACGCGGCTGGGCCACGGATCGAAGGCGGTGGTGACGGGTGACCCGACGCAGATTGATTTGCCCGGGCATAAACGTTCCGGTCTGCTTGAGGCATTGCGAGTCTTGAAGGGAATTCATGGGATTGGGATTATGGAATTCCAAAAGCGAGACGTGGTGCGTCATGCTCTGGTCCAGCGAATCATCAGCGCGTACGAGGATCATCGGAACAAAATCAAAGATGAGATCGATCAGTCTTCGAAATCACCAACGCGCTCGTAGCATTAACAGTTCGTTCGTTCGTTTACTGACGCGTCATCTGCTCGGCACAATCTTCGGCCTCACGAATTACGAACTCACCGTCCATTTTATCGCAGCTAAAGAGATGGCCGGGTTGAACGAGCGGTACCTTCGGCACGAGGGCTCGACCGATGTCATCACTTTCGATTACCGGGAAGGATATGCTGAACTCAACGGCGACCAAAAACTGGAACTTTGGGGAGAGGTATTCATTTCGGTAGAGGACGCGGTGCGCCAGGCTGTCGAATTCGGCACCACCTGGAAGGAAGAACTGGTCCGCTATATCGTGCACGGCGCGCTTCATCTGCGTGGTTATGACGATCTTACTCCGGTCAAAAGAAAAATAATGAAAAAGAAGGAAGATCGGTTGGTACGACAACTCTTGAAGACTTCCGACTGGCGAAAGGTGGGTCGCTGAATGGAAGAACGCAGCTCAGGGATTATTCTGCGCACCCGACCGCTCACCGAGACCAGCTTGATCGTGCAATGGATCACGCAGGACCTGGGACGCATCGCGACGGTCGCCAAAGGAGCGCGTCGTGCGAAGTCGCTTTTCCTCGGCAGAATTGATCTTTTTTATGAAGGGCAGTTTTCTTTTATCCGGAGCCGAAAATCAGAACTGCACACCTTAAAGGAAGTTGTGCTGAAAGAGACCCACGAAGGTTTGAGACGCGATTTTACAGCCTTGAGCATCGCATCGTACCTGGCCGTGCTGATTGAATATGCGACCGAAACGGAAACGCCAGTCCCGGAGATCTGGGCGTTGTTTCGCGAAACGTTGAACCCACTCGCCAAAGGACAAGCCGAAGCCAGCGGCATGTTGAGATTTGAAGCAAGACTTTTGGCGCTGCTCGGCTTCGAGCCGCCGGTTCCACAAACGCGGCTGAGCTCCGCAGCGAAATCTGTCCTGACAAACTTTATTGCCGGGGAAGAACCGCAAAGTCCGGAAAACTCGAGCACTGTCCTGAAAGAGCTTAACCGCTTCCTGCAGGCTTCGGTTGGAATCGCGTTTGAACGGGTACCGCCACAACGGCTGGAGGTGGCCCGGCTACTGGGTCTTTGAACGTTCGCCTAGAACCATTCCTTCTTGATTGGAACGGTCACAATATCGCGCGGCTTCAAGAAAAACGGTGGAACTGGTCCGCCTTCAAGGGCAGGCATCAGGTTAAGATAATAAAGATGGTTCTGATCGCCTTCGTATCGGATGACGCTCACTTTCTTCAAATTGGCCTGGGTGGGCAAAAACCCACCTGCCTCCATAATGGCCTCCAGCGCGGTGATCGGCCGATCCATCGGCACACGGCCGGGGCGCAAAACCGCGCCGGTGACGTAAACGATATTGGCGGAAGCGGCCATATAGACCAGGATCTCTTTCTCCTGAACTTCCTTCTCATAAAGCTTTAAGAGTTCCTGGCGAAGCTGTTGCGTGGTTTTCCCCGCGGCGACGACCTGTCCAATAACAGGCATTGTAATGGTCCCGTCCACACCGACCTTATGCTGCCCGCTCAGGTCCTTGGCGCCGGGGAAAGTGATATCGAGTGTATCGCCCTGGGTAATAAAAAGAGGCGGAGGAGTGATATCAGCGGGCGCGACCGCCGTACCGGGGTTTGACGTTTGGCAGCCAATGAGAAAAAGACCGAAAAAGGAGAGGACAACCGCTTTGAGCTTTCGAGTTATATTCATTCCCACAAAAAGACGGCAGGCGACCATAGGCCACGCGATTAAAGCAACTGGCGATTTTAGTTCAATTTAATTCGTAAGAAACAGAGGGCAAAGTCGGTGAAAAATCAGGTAAATCTTTTTTATTGACAGTAATTTGGGTTTTCCCATACAAGAGCGGCCTCAGTTTGAAGATAGAAGACCGTTATAGGCGAATGAACACTCGACTGCAATTTGTACAGGAATGGGAAGTTCTGGCGAAGGAGGCGAACTATCGGCCAGGTGATTTGGCTTTCCTCTGCCAGATTTCATTGCGAACGCTCGAAAGGCATTTCCAGAAACACTACGGTGTGACTGTTGGCCAGTGGCTGCGAGAACTGCGGCTTAAGCAAGCGTATGACGCGCTGAAAGAAGGGAAGAGCGTTAAAGAAGTAGCGTTTGATTTTGGCTACAAACAAGTGTCCCATTTTTCCCGCGAATTCAAAAATCATTTTGGAATCTCCCCCAGCCTGCTGCTGCCGGCCAGTTCGGCGCAGCGGTTTCCCGGTTTTCGACAGGTCAGTCCGTCAGAGCCGCAGATGATTTTTACGTTTTGAGCTTAAAAAAAGAGGCGGCTCGCTTACACGAAAAACCGCCTCTATTTCCGATTTCAATTGGAAATTCTTCCAATTGCCTCTGGGCGCTTACCCTTTGCAACTTCCCTGCGCCTGTATCAACATAACCCGGCCTCTTGAGCGAATCGAGGTGGCCGATGGCGGAACCGCGGTTCAGCCGGGTCTATGTTCGGACTTCAGCCATGGAGTAAGGAAAAGCTAAGGGATCACCCGAGAGCCGGCGTCGCTTTGGACTTGTGCAAATTCCTTTTTCAATACAAACCAGCATTGCCAAATGCCACCCGTTCAACATTATCAAGGTGAAGAAGGCCGCCTTTATCACGAACAGAAGCGGGCTATTCCGGATGCGGCGATTCCGTGTGTCGCTCGAAGCCGGGCGACAAAGCTCCAACCGTTTATCAAACCGACAGACGTTGTTATGGAATACGGGGCCGGCTACGGGTGGAACCTTCTGGCCCTGCGTTGCGCGCTAAAGCTCGGTTACGACGTTTCGGATTTCTTAAAGCCCGAACTGGAAAAGCACGGAATACAATTCGTTTCGCTGGGCGAATCTGAAAATGCGGCGGACGTTGTGATTTGCCACCATACACTGGAGCATGTGATTAATCCCGCCGAAACGTTGGACCAGATCAGCCGTATTCTCCGGCCCAAAGGCAAGTTGCTCCTGTTTGTTCCCTTCGAGAAAGAGCGGCGCTACCGGTCCTTTGATCCCGCGGAGCCAAATCACCATCTTTATTCCTGGAATGTTCAGACGTTAGGGAATCTCGTGATGGAGTCAGGCTACTCAATTGAGAGCGCCTCGGTTGGCCGGTTCGGGTATGACCGTTTCGCCGCGAAACTCGCGCTTAAGCTGCGCCTTGGCGAAGCCGGTTTCAATCTCATCCGCACGATGGCCCACCTGGTAAGGCCCGGCCTGGAAGTGCGCGTGGTCGCTTCACAAAGGATTTAAGAAAAGGCAGCTCGGATTCGCTGGACCAACCCGTTGTCCTTGTCCCCGCTGCCTTTTAAGTAAAAGCTCGTGGCGGCGAGATAATGATTTCTGACTTGCGGGGCCATCATCTGGTAATCCTCAAGCACAGCGGAACTGTATTTGTAATCATGGGCGTTGGTGCCCTTCAAAAAGATCAGCCGCCGGGCTGCGGTTGCGAACACTTTTGCATCACCCTTTTCGTTGAGGAAAGCCAGGATCTTTCGCGAAGCCGCGAGACGGTCCCGGTTGATCTCGGCAAAGATTTCATCGACACCGCCGACTGACTCGGCGGGATCGAGCTCGTTGATGGCGACTCCTTCTTTCTGGTCGCCGCGAAAGAGGGGAAGGAACGCGGCGTTTTGCAGAATTAGAAGTTTTCGCGTTTCATCGTTGCGGCAATGTTGCCAGGCATAGTGCAAGGCGTTTGTAAACGTGGTGGCATGGAGAGCCAGGATTCCCGGCGAACGCATCATCAGCTCGCCTGCGCTTTGAAAATAGGCATCGAAAAGCGACTGAGGACTGACCTCCCGGTTCAAAAGTTCGATGGCTTTTTCGCTTGTGTCGCGCGGCGAACCCTGGCGAATCGTTTTGAGCATTTCGTTTGTAGCGTCCGCGCTCGGTTTTCCTTCCAGCCAATGACTGCGAATTCTGGAAACCGCCTCGACGTTTTGGCGGTATGGACGATCCGGAGAGAGGTCCGCTTTGGCCGGGTTTTCTTTTGTTCCGTCGCGATCCAGCAATGCATAGGCCAATGAACGCAAGACCGGTTCGGCATGCTGCCAGCCGATCGCCCCCAAAGTCCGAAAGCTGTTCGCCACGTAAATCTCCTTGTGGCCGATCTCGCGAAAATCCCGAGCGCCGTAACGGCAGAGTATTTCGAAAATCTCGTCCGCCGGAGCGCTTCGCGCCAGGGAGACAATCGCTGCGTCCGCGGCTGCTTCGTCCCAGTTGTCCATGGCCTCGATGAAGGCCTGGCGCGCTTTGTGGCTCGGAGGAAGAGCGTTGTCATCGACCGGTCCCATGGTCCAATCCCCTTCTTTTACATCAGCCGCCTGGGAACTCTTGAATTGATCCATCGCCCAGAAAATCGGCAGCCAGCGATCCGAATCAGCCGAGGCGAGGCTGGCGAGATGCGCTGAGTTGACCACGAGCACAGCGTGAAATTTAAATCCGACGGGACGCGGCTGAATGTTCCGAACACCCGCGAGAAGGAGGGCCGTCAGAATGTCCCGATAGCTCGCGCCTTGCTTGATTTTCATCCCCACTTCTTCCAGCACCCGGTCGCGCGGCGTCTCTTCGAGGAGACGCACCAGCGGTTCGATCTCCGGATGGAAGCGAACCATTTTTGAATCGAGCTTTGCGTCGGCGGCGGAAACAGGCCGGAGTTGTGCGAGGAAACCAAGTTCGCCCACGCCCGCGAGGGCTGTGGCGCCGGAAGCAATTTTCAAAAAGGAACGGCGTTTCATAAAATACTCCTTCGGGTATAGTTATCGTTTATCCGAATTGAGTCCGACGCGCAACGTTTCTAGTCCTTATTTTCCGTCCAGGTCGGACCTTTGCACCGAGGGCCATCGTCGGTCCACTCCAGGATATCGATGTGCATGCGGCGGCCGGTCATTTGCGGATCCCACGCGTGGTAAACGATGAAATCTGTTTTGTCGTCCGGTCCTTTGACTATGGAATGATGGCCGGGGCCGATGACTTTTCCCGGCACAGTTCGAAGAATCCGAGCCCCGTTTTCGTTGCCTCGATCGCTATATGGACCGAGCACTGTGGGCGCGACACCATAATCGACACCATACCCCTCCCCCTGGTAACAACCTCCGCTATAGGTGCAGTAGTACTGGCTTCCATGCTTGACCACAGAAGGCCCTTCCAAGGTGTGCCAATCAAAGATTTTTCCGTACATGGTCCGATTGGCCTGAAAGCGCTGCCATTCGCAACGCGCGCGCAACACCGTTGTTGTTTCTCCGGCCAGACGATTCATGCCGATCAACCTGTCGAGAACCAGAGCTGTGCCAGCCCGAAGTTCATTTGAAAAATCGAGAAAATCGCGGGCATAAAACAGATACCACTGTCCGTCTTCATCCCGAAACGGGTGAGCATCGATCGCAAAAGTGCAATCATCGGATTCGGGCAAAAGAGTTCCCGCGTCTTCGAAAGGCCCGGTCGGTTGATCACTGATGGCAACACGAAGTTGATGATTCAATCCATGGGTTGCGAACGAGTAATAGAGATAAAAATGCCCGCTTTCATAAGCGACTTCAGGCGCCCAGAACACAGCTCCCTTCGCCTGTTGCGGCACGTGCAAAGCTCCGCCGCGCAGCTTCCAGTTAACGAGATCGTCCGAGATAAGCAATGGGATCGCCATTTCCCGACCGCCAATCAAATAGGTTGTAAACTCTTCTTCTCCGGCTGTCGGTTTCTCGCTGATCGGTCCCGTTCCCACTGCGTAGTATCGCCCATGATGCTTCCAGACAAACGGATCCGCGAAATATCCTGGGTAAACCGGGTTCTTCCATCTCATTATTTCCTCCCTGGGCTTGGTAATCTACATCGTTTTGATGAATTGCCGAACGGTCGCATCGATTATTTGTGTTCTCCCGATCCGTTCGTCTGGGAATTCGGGAAATCGAAAACAAAATTCCGGCGAGTTGAGCCTCGTTTCCGGACAAGGAATATGATGCTTGAAGCGGGAACGATTGGAGTTTTGCCAGAGGTTTACATCAAACATTAGTACTAACAGACAAATCGCTTTCGATCAGGAAGATAGAAGTCGATCGCGGGCGATTGCGTTTTGCGGCAAAGACCATTAGTCTAGCGTCGGTAGCAGAACAGGAGGTGTTTTGCAGAATTTTGGCTGTGTCGCCGTCCCCTGAACATAACTCGCCTGAGCCAGAAAAGGTGAACATCCTGATGGTGGATGATTCGCCTGATAAGCTCCTTGCAATGGAAAGCGTCCTTGAGGACCTGGGGCAGAACCTGGTCAAAGCATTCAGCGGCGAAGAGGCGTTACGCCTTTTACTGAAACAGGAATTTGCGCTGATCCTGCTCGACGTAAATATGCCGGGCATGGACGGCTTTGAGACCGCGCAAATGGTCCGAAAGCGCAAGTCACTGGAGTTGATCCCGATTATTTTTGTGACGGCTCTCAGCACCACGGACGCGGACGTGTTTAAAGGGTATGCATTTGGTGCGGTGGATTACATTCTGACCCCATTCGTTCCGGAGATTCTGAAAACCAAAGTCGGCGTATTCATCGATTTATGGAGACAGCGGCGGCAATTGCAAGAACGGGCGGAAGCGTTCAAACAATTAAATGAGAATCTGGAAGCGCGGGCCCAAGAGTTGAGCGCAATCAATCGAGAACTCGAAAGCTTTTGCTATACGATCGCTCATGATCTGCGGGCTCCGTTACGGGCGATGGAAGGCCTCACGACTTTGCTGCTCGAGGATTATGCGGAGAAACTCGATGACGCCGCGCAGGATTATGGCGAACGGATCCGCAATTCTGCTGCGCGCATGGATCAAATGATCCAGGAGTTGCTTTCTTACAGCCGCCTGACTTTGATGGAATTTCAGCCGCAGCCAATCCGCCTGTCGCGTCTTTTGAAAGACGCGTTGAGTCAACTGGCGTGGGACCTTGAGCAAAAGGGCGCGACCATAAATCTGAAACGCTCTTATCACCAGGTGCTGGGCCATTATTCGATGCTCGTGCAGGTGATGGTGAATTTGATTTCGAATGCGCTAAAATTTGTGCTTCCCGGTGAGAAACCTATCGTCAACGTTTATGATGAGAAGCGGGGCGATTTCGTGCGAATCTGGGTTGAAGACAACGGCATCGGCATTGCCCTCGAACATCAGCAGCGCATTTTCCGGATTTTCGAACGTCTCCATGGGCGCGAAAGTTACAGCGGAACGGGCATTGGTCTTGCCATCGTGGAAAAAGCCATCTCCCGCATGAAGGGCAAGGTCGGTGTGGAATCGGACCTCGGTAAAGGCAGCCGATTTTGGGTCGAGTTGCCATACCACGCCGTGGATCCGGACACCAGGATGCTCGCCAAACCAGAAGTCGGTTCTCCGAATCAATGACCAGCTCGATTGGGCTGTTAACCGGCCGCCTTGGCCGCTCCCGCACTGGCCAGAATTAAACGGACAGCATCGAGCCGAACGGTTGCTTTGCCGATTGATTCTTCTACCCGAACCAGTTGGGAACGCGCGGATTCAATCTCATCCTGGCGAATTGAGGGATTGATCTTTTGCAATTGTTCCAAACGGGCGACTTCCGCGGCAAGAACGGTCTTTGCCTGCTCCAGTGCCGTAGCGATAACCGGTTTGCTGCGTTTGCCAGCAACAATTTCGGTGACATGAATCATTCCAGGCAGGAGTGAACCGAGCTCTTCCAATTGGCTCGTCAAAAGAGCGGGATCGCCATTCTTCAAGTTTGCCTGGAGGATCTCCGGCGTCGCCTCCGCTTCCACCTCTTTGCGTTTATGATTCAGCACGATTCGAATGGGTGTGGGTGGCAGGAAGCGGTCCAGATGCAAATCGGCCGGCGCGATCGCTTCCAAAACATAGATCGCCTCGACCAGGACACCTGCGCTTGGCGCGTTCGGCCAAAGCGCGAAAGCGCTGTTGCCTTGCTCCGATCCGAGCAGCATATCGAGAAGACCGCTAATGATCGGATGGTCCCACGTGAGGAAACCGACATTCTCGCGTGAGAGCGCGCGGCAACGATCTGCCGTGGCGGTAAGCCCCTCTTCGGGTAATGCGGGGATCTTATCTTTGAAAAGATCGCCAGCGCCCAAGTTGAACGTGCGATTGCCAAGGTCTTCAATTCGGATGCCGAAATGATCAAAGACATCGATCAGGAATTGGTCAAGTTGGGTATCCGCATCCACTTTAGCAATCTCCTCCACAACTGCTTTCGCTCGCGCCTGATTGAACGAATTCATTTCAAGCAAGCGATCGCGTCCCGCATGAAGCTGCGCATTCAGTTCAGCTCGATATTTTTTCGTCTCCGCAAGAAGCGTTGCAAATTCCTTCTGATCATCCCCTTCGCAGGCATTTACGAGTTGATCGTGAAATCGCTCGAACATTTCCGAGCCGCCTGAAAAATGCTGTTCGAACGCGTTCACACCTTCGTGGTACCACCGCGTCAGTTTTTCCTGCGGCGTGCCCTTGATGTAAGGGACATGAATTCGAATATCTTCAGTTTGTCCGATCCGGTCCAAGCGGCCGATCCGTTGTTCGAGAAGTTCCGGATTCGTCGGCAGATCAAACAAGACGAGGTCGTGAGCGAATTGAAAATTGCGGCCTTCGCTTCCAATTTCCGAGCAGATCAGAATTTGCGCGCCCTCTTCCTCGGCAAACCAGGCGGCATTTCGATCGCGCTGGATCAGTGGAAGCTTTTCATGGAAGACTGCTGCTTTCGTAGTGATGTGGCCCCGCAATGCGCCTTCGATCTCTTCAACCTTCTCGAGGTACCGCGACAAAAGCAGGACCTTGCGCTTTGGATCTTCGCGCAAGAATTCCGCGAGCCACTTAATACGCGGATCGGGATCGAGGTCATATTCCGGCCGAGGCGCATGCGGATCGACATCACTTGAGAACTCCTCGCCGAGTTGCTCGACACGACCCGCGCCGCCGCTCAACGCCACCAGATTTGCAATGCGGGAGGGAAAGCCACTCATGGCCGCGCGCGTATTCCGGAACATCACTCGACCGGTGCCGTGCTGGTCCAGGAGTTGTGAAATCAATGCGGATCTTTCCTCACCGGCAGTCGAAATCCTTCGTTCAACATCCGTTGGTTCTATCTTCAGGACCGAAGCAAGCAGTTGAATTTCCCCGTGATCCAAACTCTCATTTCCCAAAAGTTTTCCTGCGATTTCCGCGACCTGCTCATACAGAGAATGCTCCTTCAAATACTCCTCAAGGCTGTGAAATCTCTTCGGGTCGAGAAGATGTAATCTGGCAAAGTGGCTGGCCTCACCCAACTGTTCGGGCGTGGCCGTCAACAACAACACGCTAGGCGATTTGCGGGCGAGTTCTTCGGCAATCCGGTACTCGCGGCCTGGCGCTTCGGCTGACCAATGCAGGTGATGAGCCTCGTCCACGATCAAAAGGTCCCAACCTGCGGCGGCCGCCTGCGCTGCGCGAGTTTCTTTTTGGGCCAGGAGATCAACGCTCGCGATGATCAACTGGTCGTCCTGAAAAGGATTGGCTTCAGGATTGTGTTGTTCGATCGAAGCGCAACGTTCCTCATCAAAGATCGAAAACCAAAGATTGAATCGCCTGAGGAGTTCAACGAACCATTGATGAACCAACGACTCTGGGACTAAAATCAAAACGCGATTTACTCGGCCGGTCAAAAGCAGCCGATGTAGAATCAACGCGCTTTCGATGGTTTTTCCGAGACCGACTTCATCGGCCAAAAGAACGCGGGCGTTTTGGCGGTTTGTTACCTCCGAAGTGATGTAAAGCTGATGTGGAATCAGAGAAATACGTCCTCCGACAAAACCGCGCACTGGCGACTTGCGAGCCTGATGCGAAAACTGTAACGCGCGACCGCGCAGATCAAAAACGGAACTTGCATCGACGTGTCCTGCCAGCAAGCGTTCACGGGGCGTATTAAAGGAGAGTTGGTCGGACAGAAGTGTTTCCGGAATCTGGGTTCCGTTCGAATGGTAAATTAGCAGGCCATTCTGCTCGGAAACCTCCGTAACCTTCAGCTCCTGCTCCTTTTCTCCGCCTCGGATTGTTTCGCCCACACGAAACTGCACTCGCTTGAGCGGCGCGCGCTCAATGGAATAGAGCCGGGTCGTTCCGGTGGCGCGAAAAACTACAGTAACCTGGTGCGATGTTGCATTTAAGACCATGCCAAGCCCCAGTTCCGGCTCGGCCTCGCTTAACCAGCGCTGCCCGGGAATAAAAACGGTCATCATTTCTCGAAACGACATTCTACACGCAATCTCTGAAGGAAAAAAGAAGGCCTACCGAAATTTTTCAGAAGCTAATTTTTTTCGGCACTCCGAGCGGGAAATCGCCCGCTCGACATTGAATCGAGGATGTTCCACTGCCTGCGGTTGCACCGCTTGCTCTCCAACCATCTCCATCAACATCTTTGCATTGTCCGGCGCCCGCACATTAATATCGTTGTTGAAGTAGCATACACTAAGTTTTTAGTCTGTTGGCAAATGAATTCGGCCCACGGCTTAAGTTCTTTTCGCGTGTAATCATGGGCCGCGCCGCCTTCCAGACCGTGAAAACGGATGTAAACAAAATCCGTAGTGATACTGAGGTTCATCGGCATTCCGCCGGAACTTAGCGCAACATGAGCAACATCGTATTTTTTCAGAATATTGAAGATCGCATCGTCATACCATGACGGGTGACGAAATTCGAAGGCATGGCGATAGTCGGAGGGAAGTTGCGCCAAAAATTCATCGAGCCGTCGATCATCGCGTTTTAAGATTCCCGGCAACTGCCAAAGAACCGCGCCGACTTTTTCACGCATCGTCTTGAGGCGATCAAAATACTTGTCCAAAGCGCCATCGAGCTTTGCCAGTTTCTTCATATGCGTGATAAACCGACTCCCCTTCACCGCATAAACGAAATCTTCATCAACCCGCTCACTCCATCCGCTAACCATCGATTCAGACGGCAGCCGATAAAAAGTGGCGTTGATTTCTACCGTTGGAAATTGGGTGCTGTAATATTCCAATTGGCGTTTCTTTGGCGTGTGACCGTAAAAAGTCCTGTCCCACGACTTGTAGGAATAGCCACTCGTTCCGATGTATGCCCGAGGAATCATCTAATATTCCGGCGGGGAATAGGTGTTAAAGGTAACCACTTCGACTTGCGATTTATTCGTGAATTTATGTTTTTTGCCCGCTGGGATGAGAATCAAATCCAACTTCTTCAAGGTTTTTGTTTTGCCTTCGACTTCCGCAAATACTTCGCCTTCCAGGACGATGAGGACTTGATCGCTATCTTTGTGCGCCTCCGCTTCCTCACCGCTACTCTGGCCCGGCTTCAGTATCATGACAGCCGTTTGTGTTTTCTTGCTTGTCTGAAGTACCGAAAACCACTCCTTCGCATCCCGAATGTTTTTAACGTCCATAACACCCTTTGAAGGAAAAATCGTCTGGAAAACACTTACCGCAATGCGCTTATGCCTTGATTGACACATCATTTGAAGCCCTTATATTTCAGGCCCTTTTATTATGAACCGCAATCCGCATGTTGCCGTTGTAGGCGCCACGGGCGCAGTCGGCGTGGAAATGATCAAGACGCTTGAAAAGCGCAAATTTCCCCTGAGCAAATTGACTTTGCTCGCGTCTGCCCGCTCCGTGGGCAAGACATTGCCCTACAAAGGACAGCAACTGCCAATCAAGGAACTGACCAAAGAGGCGTTCGCCGGGATCGACATCGCCTTGTTCAGCGCTGGCGGCAGCATCTCTCGTGAGTTTGCTCCGATTGCGGCGAAAGCCGGTTGCGTCGTGGTCGATAATTCCAGCGCGTTTCGAATGGATCCGACGGTTCCGCTGGTGGTGCCGGAGATCAATTCCGGCGACGTCAAACAACATAAAGGGATTATCGCGAACCCGAATTGCACCACGGCCATTACTCTGATGGCGCTGTATCCGCTCCATCAGGTCTTTGGTGTGAAACGTATTTTTGCTTCGAGTTACCAGGCTGTCTCGGGCACCGGTGCAAAAGCCATCGATGAACTGCGTCGCCAGGTCGCTCAGGTCGTCGGCGATGAAACGGTTACTCGCGAGGTTTATCCGCACCAGATCGCTTTCAACGTATTGCCACAGGTCGATTCATTCCTTCCAACCGGTTATACCAAGGAAGAAATGAAGATGGAAAACGAAGGGCGCAAAATCATGCATCACCCGACCTTCCGGGCCAGCGTTACCTGCGTGCGAGTTCCGGTCTATCGGGCTCATTCGGTTGCGATCACTGCCGAGTTCGAGAAACCAGTGAATGTAGACGCCGCTCGCAGGGTTTTGGCGAATGCACCAGGTCTCGATATCGTGGACAACCCGGAAAAGTCCGAGTATCCCCTGCCCCTTTATGTCGCCGAGCGGGACAATTGTCAGGTTGGCCGAATCCGACGGGATTGCGCGCTGGATAACGGCCTTTGCTTCTGGGTTGTGGGTGATCAATTGCTCAAGGGCGCGGCCCTGAACGCAGTCCAGATCGCGGAAGAACTTCTCAAATAGCGACTGGCTACCCAACCTAAAAGCCTAACCAGCAAGTTGTTCGAGAATGCAGCCAATCAAGCTGCATTTACAATTTGCTGGAAATCCCGCCTGTTCCCATGAATCCTATCGCGATGGGGACTTCGTCAAAGTCGGAGAAGCCTTTTCATTCGCTTTATTCGCATGGCTTTGTGCGTCTGGCAGTTTGCGTTCCGCAGGTGCGCGTGGCCGATCCAGCGTTTAATTCCGAACGGATCATCGCGATGAGCGCCAAGGCCTCGCAGGCCGGTGCTGCGGTCGCTCTTTTTCCGGAACTCGGAATTTCCGCTTATTCAAACGAGGATCTGTTCCACCAGGATGTGCTGCTGGAGGCGTCGAAGACGGCCCTCAAAAAAATCGCGAAAGAGACCGTGAAATTGACGCCGGTGATCCTTGTGGGCGCGCCATTCCAATTCGAAGGAAAACTCTTCAATTGCGCTGTTGTTCTCCATCGCGGACGGATTCTTGGGTTGGTGCCGAAGACTTATCTGCCCAACTATCGGGAGTTTTACGAGAAGCGGCAGTTTAGTTCCGGACGGTTTGCGGTTAATCGGGAGGTGAAGTTGTTTGGCGAAACAGTTCCGTTCGGGAACGATCTGGTTTTTGCGGATTCAACCATTGAGGGGTTCAACCTTCATGTTGAAATTTGCGAGGATGTTTGGACGCCGATTCCGCCGAGCACGTACGCCTCTCTGGCTGGCGCAACGGTGCTGGCCAATCTCTCGGCGAGCAATATCACGATTGGAAAGGCTGAGTACCGCCGGGCTCTGTGTGCTTCGCAATCAGCGAAGTGTATCGCGGCTTACATGTACTCCGCCGCTGGGCCAGGAGAGTCCACCACGGATCTCGCGTGGGACGGTCATGCGCTAATCCATGAGAATGGCGAACTGCTGGCCGAATCGCACCGCTTCGCTTCCGATGAACAGATGATCACGGCCGATGTGGATATTGAGCGACTGCTTCAGGAACGGATGCGTTGCAACAGTTTCACCGATGCGGCTGCTGATTGCATGGACCGCTTGCAAACGGTCCGACGTATTCCATTTGAATTCAGTGTTCCGGATCGAAAAATCGCGCTGCAACGACATGTCGGCCGATTTCCGTACGTGCCATCGGATCGAGCAGCTCGCGATCAGCGCTGTTACGAAGCCTATAACATCCAGGTTCATGGACTGATGAAACGGCTTTCGAGCACGGGACTCAAAAAAGTGGTGATTGGAGTTTCCGGCGGGCTTGATTCGACGCAGGCATTGATTGTCGCGGCGAAAACGATGGATCGTCTTAAGTTGCCTCGTGAAAACATTCTCGCTTACACGATGCCCGGTTTCGCCACGAGCGATCGAACGTTGAAAAATGCACAAGAACTCATGACCGCGCTGAAGGTCAGTGGTGAACTGATTGATATCAAACCAGCTTGCATGCAGATGTTCCGTGATATCAAACACGCTTTTGCCGCCGGGGAAAAAGTTTTCGACATTACGTTCGAAAATGTGCAAGCCGGCGAACGCACTTCGCATCTTTTCCGGCTGGCGAATCTTCACAACGGAATTGTTTTGGGCACAGGCGATTTGAGCGAGCTTGCGCTTGGGTGGGCGACTTACGGTGTGGGCGATCACATGTCGCATTACAACGTCAATGTGTCGGTTCCAAAAACTTTGATTCAGTACCTGATTCGCTGGGTTGCTGTATCCGGTGAATTTGATGCGGCTACGAATGGAGTCCTCCAATCGATTGTTGAAACGGAAATCTCTCCGGAACTGGTTCCGCATGCGGATGGACAAAAAGATGTGCCGGCGCAGAAGACCGCGGATTTTATTGGGCCGTATGAACTGCAGGATTTTAATATCTATCACATAACCCGCTTCGGTCTGCGCCCAAGCAAAGTAGCTTATCTGGCGAACCACGCATGGAGTGATCCGAAACAAGGGAATTGGCCTGATCTTGTCCCCGACGAGAAACGAATCGGTTACGATCTCGCGACTATCAAGAAGTGGCTGAAGGTTTTCCTGCACCGCTTTTTCAAAACCAGCCAGTTTAAACGTTCCTGCATTCCGAACGGACCGAAGGTGGGTTCCGGTGGGTCACTCTCGCCGCGCGGCGATTGGCGCGCTCCTTCGGATTCGGAAGCGGAGGTTTGGCTCGAGGAACTGGAAGCGAATGTCCCCGAGTAGTTTCGGCTCGAATCTCGTTTTACCTTTATCCAACCGAAGGATCGATTAGATTGCCGCTGGTGAAATTGAAAGGGAAGATCTGGCTGCCGATCACACTCATGATGATCGTATTCGCGCTTTCGCGCTGGCCAGGATTGATGCCGCAGAATTTCAGCGCTGCGTACGCGGTGGCGTTCTGCGCAGGTGTTTATTTCCCGCCGAAACTTCGCTGGATACTCCCGCTGGGGACAACCTTGGCTTTGGACATCCTTCTGAATCGTTATTATGACCAGCCGTTTTTGGAGGTTGGTCTTTGGATTTTTATCCTGGTGAAGCTGGCGGCGTTTGCGGCGATCATTTGGATTGGTACTTGGTTTCAGAAAAAGAATTCATTGGTATCGCTGATCAGTGGAGGAATTTTAGGCGCGATTGTTTTTTACCTCGTGACCAATTTTGCGTCATGGTTGTACGATCCGGCTTATCCCAAGACCCTGGCAGGATTGTTTCAGGCGTTGACCAGTGGGGTGCCCGGATTGCCGCCGACATGGACTTTCTTCAGGAACACACTGCTTAGTGGCGGGCTTTTCACGGGGTTATTTGCCGGGGCGATGAAACTCACCGAGGCCGCTGAAGAAGCTGAAGAAGAGGAAACCGGCGAAGCGCCTGAAGGGGAAGAACAGCCACAGAAGTCGGGTGCTTAGAGTCACCAACACCACCTAATGGCAACCAAGGCAGTTACAAAAATCGGTGTCATTTCAGACACGCACAATCATTGGGACCCAAAAATCGCCGATATTTTTAAAGGCGTGGACTACATCCTGCACGCGGGGGATATCGGTTTGCCGTGGGTGATTCTGGAACTGGAGTACATCGCGCCGGTCACCGCTGTGCTGGGCAACAATGATGATGGCAGTTTGAGTTTCAAGGAGACGGAGATTGTGCAGGTGGGGAACCGCAAGTTTCTGGTGCATCACATTGTTGAACCGCAGAACCTGAATGATAAGATCAAGCGCAAGATCGTTCGCGATAATCCGGATGTGGTTGTGTTTGGTCACACGCATAAGCCATTTTGCGAAAACATTGGAAACACACTGTTTCTCAACCCGGGCTACGCAGGGAAGCAGCGCTTCAAGCTGCAGCGAACTGTCGCTGTCCTGCACTGCGACGAGCAGGGCATGACGGCGGAATTCCACGAACTCTAACCACGACGCTCAAGCCAGGTCCGGCCTGAGGCGGAGGAAAACCGGTTCTCTCAAGAGTTGGTCCTTTGTGATCGAGGCATATTTCACTTCGCAGATGAGCTTTGGTTCGATCCAGACGGTCTGAGATTCGTCCTGAACACGCTCTTTGAAAGGACGTTTTACCTGGCTGAGCTTGCTCATTTCGGTGAAGACGGCCTTGAGGGAGGATTCATCAAATCCGGAACCGACTTTGCCGACGTATTTTAATTCGTCGCCGTTTTTCTGACCGATGTGGAGAGCGCCAAAAGTCGATTCGCGATCGCCTTTGCCGCGGGTGTAACCAACGATAACGCACTCGATGGTTTGGAGTGATTTGATTTTCAACCACGATTCGGCGCGCTTCCCGGGCAGGTAGGGACTGTTGCGCTGTTTGGCCATGATCCCTTCGAGACCGAGTTGTTTCACGGCTTCAAAAAGAGAGGTTCCATCGTCAACGGCTTCGCTGACGCGGTATGGAGTATCCTTTCGGATTGCGTCCTGCATCCACTCGCGCCGGCGGGTGAGCGGTTCGCTAATGATCGGACGACCGTCGAGATAGAGGCAATCAAAGAGATAACAGACAACCGGACGATTGTTTTTGGCGCGTTCGATCGCGCCGTCGCTGCGCTGCTGCATGCGATGAATGACGTTGGCGAAATTCGGTTTTCCGTCGGCTTCGAGACAGACGATTTCACCATCGAACAATCCCGAGGCGGCGCGAAAAGCCTGTTCGGGAATCACAAGTTCGGGAAACTGTTTAGTGATGTCGAGGCGGTTGCGGCCGTGGATTTTCAATTCACCCTCGTCCAAGGAAATCAGGGCTCGAATACCGTCCCATTTCACTTCGTAAAGATAGTCCTCAGACTGGGGCGGTTTGAGCGCGGGGCGCGCGAGCATCGGTTCGATCGGATCGCGAAGCCAATCGATCTGCGGCTTGTCGACGCGTTCGAGGAGCCACTGATTTTCCTTTGTGTGATGGACGCGATATTCGGCATTGAGTTCGCGCGATTGCAGGCGGAAATAAAAGCCTTCCTCTTTTTGCTTGGTGATCTGGTAGCGGCCCTGCGCGAATTTCCACATCATACCGCCGCCGTACTCGCCTTTGGGAATGGCGCCTTCGAAGTTTACGTATTCCAGCGGATGATCTTCGACGTTGACCGCGAGGCGCATGATGCCGGGGCGTGGCGGAAGCCCCTTGGGAACGGCCCAGGATTTCAGAACGCCGCTTTGTTCGAGGCGCAAATCGTAATGAAGTCGCGAGGCATGGTGCCGGTGAACGACGAAGGCGCTGCCCGATCCGACCGCGACAGCCGGCGCCGGCTCAGGTGTTTTGTCGAAACTGCGCTTGCCGGAATAAGAGTCCAGTTGTTCTGGCGTTTTGTACGTGCGCGCGGCCTTTAGCTTTTTCTTCGCTGGTTTGATTTTGGCTTCGGTGTGAATGGGCGTGGCATAGGCGGCAATGGCTTCCCAGGGATCGCCGCTTTCGGAAATGCGTTGTGGAACGTTGCGCAGATCGAATTGTTTTGGGCTTTCGATGGACTCGAGTTCCTCCCATTGCAACGGCGTAGAGACCGGACCGCCGGGAAGTCCGCGGGCGCTGTAAGCGGCGACGATCGTTTGCGAGGTGCGGTTGCGATAAATATCGAGGAGGACCCGGCCTTTGCGATGCTCCCTTTTGATCTGAAGAGTCAGCGTGGAAGGATGTGCCTCCACGAATGGCTGCGCGACGGCTTTGGCGGCTTCAAAGGCTTTTTCAAAGGGCCATTTTGGTTCGATCGGCGTAAGGACGTGAAGACCTTTGCGACCGGTGGTTTTGACGAACGGATGATAGCCGAAACTTTCAAGGTGTTCCTTGAATTCAAGAGCGAGTTCGGCGACGGCGGGAAATTTGAAATCCTCGGGCGGATCAAAGTCGTAGGCGATGTAGTCGGGCTTGTCGAAGTGCGGCCCACGGCAATGCATCTGGTGCAATTCGATGCAGGCCATGTTGGCGAGCCAAACCAAGGAGGCTTCTTCCGTGGCCATGACGTAATCGTTTTCGTGCGAACCGAGCACTACGTGCTCGACCCAATCGGGCGCCCAATCGGGACGATTTTTTTGAAAGAAGGATTCGCCGTTGATGCCATCGGGAAAACGGACGAGGGAGAGAGGACGACCTTTGACGTGGGCGAGGATGGTCGGGGCGATCTTGAAATAATATTCGATCAGTTGCGCCTTAGTGATCCCATCATCCGGATAGAGGACTTTATTCAGATTCGAAAGTTCGATCTGCCGTTTGCCGACCTGGGTGATCTGGGAAGTGCGGGCCATTAATTGTGGCGAATCATGACTGATTGGGAATGTGCCAAAGGATTGGCGGGAGGAGCAAGAAATGACAAAGAGACAGTCAGGCGCAAAAGCCAGTAACGTTAATGTGTTTTTGTTTTGCTCGGGTTTTCGTGTTTTTCCTCGGAAGCGGTTGTAGATAAGGTAGTTGAAGCTGAAACATTCATTAACGTTATCGTGTTTTATTGTGTTTGGACAGTCGAATATCGTGTCAAAATGTTGAGTGCCGGTGAGGGATTCACGTTGCGATCGTGTGGCTACGGCGGCCGCGCGGTTTCTTAATCCCAAACTGGCGGGCCGGGACGGTAAGTCATCCACCCGAAAAAGAAGGTGATCGGTTTGGAGGTACAAAGAGGTACAAAGCGATACTGCGGGGCTTTTATGAGGTACAAAGTTCGAATAGGCGCGCATGGGAATGAAGACGGAAAGTAAATAGTCAAGAGTCATCGAGCATTGAAAAAGCGCGAATCGCGGTATCCGGGAAAAAGCGGTATGGACGCGGGAAATCGCGCGTTTTGCCAGGGTGAAGGTACGGACGTTCGGTCGTTCGCCGCGAGGAAATAAAGTGAGTCTCCTCACGTCGACTCCTACGATTCCAAGACGTGCGCGGTCCCGGTCGTGAAGGTTAGTACAGAGAAAGCCGGACTCGTGGAGGCCACAGTTTTCATCGGGGAGACGAGGAACGGGGCGCGTTGCTGGTCTGCCCGATGACAGGAATGCTGTCATCATGGAGTGATCTTAATTTTTCCGAGAGAAGATGGCCAATTTTTTATTTTGAAAAATTTCGCGGATTCTACATTTTCCGGCATTGAAGTTGCGCGCAGCCGAGGAACTCGTTTGAAGAGATCTTCCCGACGAAGAGTCAATTATAGAGGTGTAGAGATAATATGTTCACGCCCTTGAAGCTCCAGTTCCTCGGATGGTGTTATTGTCTCATCCTTGTAGCGCGCGCTAATGGCGCAGGGGTTGCGACGAATTCCGTCCAGATTGAAGAGGTTCGCGAGGCTGCGGTGCGAGCAGTCGGGCTGGTGGATCGGGCATCGTCGGCTTTCCTCACGAAGCGCGATTGCTTCGCCTGTCACTCGCAGGCGTTGTCGGTTCTGGTTCTCAGAAAGGCGATGCAGGTTGGGATCGAAGTCAACCGGGACAATCTCAGGAACCAGCGTGACCGGTCATTTGAAGCGTTGAAGGCCAGCCGCATCGACACCTTCGGCTATGCGTTGTGGGCGTTGGACGCCGGAGAACAAACGCCTGACACCAACACCATGGCGCTGGTGGAACTGATATTGAAAGACGGGGATCCCGGACGCATGTGGCAACCTACTGTGCAGAGGCCGCCCGCCGAAGTTTCGACATTTACTTCGAGTTTTCTCGCCCTTCGGGGCGCGCGCCGGTTCGGAACTAAACTGCAATCGGAACGGATCAGACAACGCGAGGAGGCGGTCAGGAAATGGCTCGATACCGATCCGCCCGCATTGGAAACTGAGGATCAAGTCTTTCGCCTCCGCCTGTCTCGCGAACTCCAACTGCCAGGAGCAACAGTTGAGGCGCAGGCGAATCAGCTTTTGGCCGCCCAGGCTTCGGAGGGCGGTTGGGCGCAGCGGCCGGGGTTGCCGCCGGATGCTTACGCCACAGGGACGGCGCTCACCGCGTTGCATGACGCTGGGGGTCTGTCGGTCACCAATCAGGCCTGGCGGCAGGCGGTTCGTTTTCTGGTGCAAACACAGAGGCCGGACGGCTCCTGGCATGTCGTTACCCGCGTGGCACCGATTCAGGAATACTTCGAGAGCGGTTTCCCGCATGGCACCAACCAATTTATCTCCGCCTTCGCCACAGGCTGGGCGACTCTGGCCCTCCTGGAGAGCTTGAAGGAGCAGAAGTAGAATAGCCGGAAAGCCGTCGGCCTCGGTCTCACGCGCTAGGCGATTTCAGAGTTTGAACATCTTATTGCTTCAGCGACTGGAGGATTGAGAGGCTGCTTCGCCGTGCGTCGCGGCAAGCCAGAAATCAAGCGTCGCCAGCGCGACGCGGGATGTGGTTATGCGAATATCCGTGGGCTAAAGCCGCACGGCTACCTTCAAACATCGCGATGCGATGAGGAACTCGGGAATTCTCGGACCTTTCAAAAGATCCCTCAAGGCGGGCAAGTTCAAAAAGGGGAGCGCAATTCAAAGACAATCTATGGCAAACCAACGAAAGCGGGCGCGGCTTGTTCCACTTAGAGTGTTGCCCCACGAGAATATGGAAAAGACGGATAGGAAACACAAAACGGGCACGGGAGCTTTTACATTGATTGAGCTTTTGGTTGTAATTGCGATCATCGCGATCCTGGCAGGAATGCTTTTGCCGGCGCTCGCGCGGGCGAAACAAAAGGGACAGGCGATTGTGTGCCTGAGCAATCTCAAGCAGCTTGGAATTGCGGAACTGGTTTACCAAGGTGACAACAACGAGCTGATGCCGTCGGCCAAAATCTCCAATGGTGCTCCGGGAACGCCGTCAGGATATGACCAGGATTATCCGACCTGGGCGGATTTGGCGGCGATTGCGAGCGCGGGCGGCGGAAAGGACGCGTGGTTTAATGCGCTGCCGCCGTATCTTTCGAAGAAGGCGCTGTCCGAGTATGCGGCAAACCCGGCGGACTTCGTGTCGGGCAAATCGGTTTTGAACTGTCCTACGGCCAATGTGAAAAATCCGGAGTTAAACCCGCTGGAGCGAGTTGTTTTTAACTTCGGCATGAATCATAAAGGAAATGATGGCCTGGATACGACCGTTCCATTTTCGGCTACATTGATTCGTAGTCCATCGGCTTTTGTGATGTATTCCGATGTGCGGACGCATACGTCGGAAACTCCATTCTACGGCACGAATCCATCCCATGAACTTGGGGTAGCTCATTGCACGACGGGCCGGCTTTCATCTCGGCACAATGCGGGAGCGAACATGGTTTTTGCCGATGGGCATGCGCAGTACTTCAAGTATTCCTACGCGTGCACGAATACCGGAAAGAAAGCAGGCGACCCGGGCCGCTCGGATATTCAATGGACCTGGGATGGTCATCCGTTGAAATAGCGCGAGCAAGGCTAGGTCCAGCCCTTTCCTTTGCAAATTTGACAGTCAACGGTGCTTTGTTTCTTCTTCCCGGCACCGTGACAAATCACGCATTCCATTTCTACCCGCTTTATGCGCCAGTAGTCGCCAACCACTTGTAAGTGATAACGCAGGCGCCAAGTCCGCTCGCCAGTGCCGATCCCGGTGGTAATCACCTCTGTTCCCTCCGCGAAAGAAGTAACGCCGAGGATTTGCTCGGCTTCGCTTTGCGCGATAGCTGTTTTCCGACTATCAAACACGCAGTCCTCGAAGTAAAACTTTTGGCGAAATGGTTGGCGTTGTGCAATCTCTGCGCGTGTCACGCCGGTGCGTTCGCGGAAATACTCGCGCATGAATTCCTCTGGACTCTGCATAAACAGGCAATCAAACACTGCAATTAGGGAGCACCGCCTGTTTTCAGGCGAATGAGTTTTCCTGTGCCGCCGGCGAGTCTGAGTTGGAGGCGCGGTTCGGTGGCTGGTGACCATTTTGCGGTGGCGGGGTCGAAGGTTTGGAGGGGGGCGGGGCCGCGGATGTTCAATGTGGTGTCGGTTTTGTAGTCGAGATTCACGACGATGGCGTGGGTGGGATGGTTTGTGTTTTCGGTTGGACCAAAATAGGCGAGGAGAGCGCCTTTCACGCGCTCGGGCGGTTTGTAGCTGGCGGCGGGCAAGGGAGGATCGAAGCGGATCGGTGCGTTGGCGGGGAGTGGTTCTGCGCCGGGCGGAAGCATTCCGGCGTGATAGATCGCAAGAGAACGGAGAGTTTTCAGTTCGGTCGCGATGGCGACGAAATCGTGGTTCAAGGTTTTCAGTGGATCATATAGGACGGTGGGAGTGCCGTCGGCATTGGCAACTCCGCCAAGATGATTGCCGCAGGTGTAGATGTAATAGGAGATGCCCTGGGCGCCATAGGCCAAGGTGGTGTAAACGAGGTAACGCATTTCTTCCGGGCCGGGGACACGCATGCTTTGAGGTGCCCAGGTACTGGCTTGGACGATGTTGAGGAAGGGAAGGCCGGCACCGAGCGATGCGCGACGGATCATGGCGAGGTTCAGGAAATAGTCAGCGTTATCGCCAGCGAGAGCGAACTGGTAGTGATCGTAGCTGATGAGGGATGGCTTCACTGTTTCGACGAATCTTCTGAGATGTTCCTTGTAGGCGGTGACGGTGTCGCCTTTGGTGCCGAGCTGATCGTTATTGGCGTAGGTGGGAAAGAGATTGATGTAAGCAAGGTGGGCTGGATCGCGTTCGCGAAGATAGGCGACGAGTTTTGCGAGAGCGAGGAATTGGGCGGCGCCCGGTTCGTCGGTAATGAAATAGGCGTATAAAGCAGGATGCTTGCTCACGCGGGAGATGAAGGAATCAAGCGCTTCTTTTCGTTTCGGATCGTCGAGAGCGGCGGGGTCGAGCAACGGGTCCTGGATTTGGCCACGCAACCCGTGGCGTTGAGCGACATCGAGAGTGGCTTCGTTACACCAGACGAGATTCCATCCGCCCTTTGCCATTTGTTCGGCGACGGCATCGGTCAATGTGGGGCCGCACCAGTAGGTGACGATGGGTACACCGACGCTCCAGGTTGATTTGGTTCCTTCAGCCGATTCTGCGACACAGACGGCGGCAAGAGAAACCAGCAAAGATGGAATCAACGGTTTGAACATGCCGGCAGTTTGTCTCTGCAACTGCGAGATGTCGATTCTCCTGATTAGACTCCTGTCCCACGTCGACGTTATTCAAACTGGGAGGCGTTGCGGGCGAGAGCGGCGGGGTCCAGAGGAATGGCGATGGCGCCGAGATCGAGACGATCGGTTGATTCGGTTTGAGGGAGGGTAACGGCGATCGATTGTTTGCCCAATGGGCGGCGGTTGAAAAGAGTTTCGGGGCCGGAGAGCGATGGGGCCGCCCTCGGAATCGGTTGGGTGACGTGGAGTTCCAGAGTGTATTCCCCGGGAGGGACATCTTCGATGCGGAAGGAACCGTCGGGCTGGATTTCGAGGAAATACTTTTGCAACGATGCGTTGTAGCGTTCCAGCTCGCTGTGATAACGCTGGATGACATCGAAATCCGAGGTGGGGGTGAACACGGGTGGTTTCGGACCTTTTTGAACCAGTGATTGGAGATCATCGCGCCAATCGTGTTCCGGCAGATCACCGGATAAGACAAGCCTTCCAGTGACGGTACGACCATTGCCACCGATAGTAACTTCGGCGATGCCGCCCGGCGGGACAATCACTTCTTTGGCGTGGCTCATGCCGATGGGGCCAACTCTGTTTCGATTGAAATTAAAGAATCGGCAAACGACCAAAGGACCGGAGGGAACTTTCGGAAAACGAAATCGGCCTTCGACATCCGTTTTTGTATTTGCCTGTGCGTTTATACAGTTAACAGCCTGATCCCCATCGCGGTGGGCCACGGTCAGGGTGATTTCCTGGTTGGGGAGAGGTTTGCCGGCGACAATCAGTTTTCCTTCGATCGCTCCCCAGGGCTGGAGAACGATTGGACCTTTGGCGAGATTGCGGACCGGAACCTGCGTGCAGCCGAGTTCGTGCACGACGATGACCGATTCGACGCCCGGCTTCGGCCTAAAAGAAAACCGGCCGTCGGAGTCGGTTATGGTTTGGGGAATTGTCCCGCCGGGTGATGGTCTCGAACCTTCGATGAGCGAACAGGTGAAATCCGAACCGTTGAGACCGACAAAGGCATTCACAACCGGCTGACCTTCGGGCGAAAGAACCTTTCCCGCCAGATTGAATGCCGGACGCAACTTGATTTCGAAATTTTGAGAACCTTTTTGAACCGGGCGAGTATCAGTCGAGACTGGTTCGTAACCATCGGACTCGATCTGCAGGGAAAATTCCTGGAAGAACGCCATGAAAATTGGCCAATCGAAGTGACCGTTGCGGCCGTCACCGAGGAATTGCAGGTCGGTGCCGCGATGTTCGCTCAGTCGAACGCGAAACAAATCAATCGGCTGGCGCGAGGTCTCGTCGATCACTGTTCCGGTGAGACGGATGGTGACGCCGGAATCCATGCCGCGTTCCCAATCGTTCTTTTCGCCGGAGGCGACGGAGAGTTGGATGATTGCATTTGTCGCCGAGGAGGAGACGTTTACAGGTATTTTGTTTTCCTGAAAGCCGCCGGCGGAGGCAGCAATGAAAACATTCTCGTTGGGAGTGAATGGGCCGATTTCAAAAGCTCCGTTGCTGTCGCTCTGGCTGTTGCGGTGCGGACCGGCAAAATTATCGTCTTCAGTAATCTTTGCGCCGGCGATGGAGTGACCGCTGACATCGATTACCGTGCCGCGGATTTTCAGACCCGATTTGAGAAGAACCAGATGATTGGTGCGGAGGGTTTCCGGATTATTGAGGCTTACTGTCTCGCGAACATAGTTATCGTGCTCAATGGCATAACTCATGACGTGATCGCCGATGAGCGCCGGGATTTGGTCTGTGCGGAAGCGGCCCTGCTCATCGGTTTTAAGTGCGGTGAGGCGATTGTGAAAGCCGATGTTCTGGCGTTCGCCGGTGTCAATGCCCGGGCCGTTAAAGGTGATGCGAGCGTTTGAGACGGGAGCGCCCTGTTCGTTTTGGACGATTCCCTGGAGAGTATTGCCGCGTTCAAGCCGGGCGGTGTAGTAGAGGATCGGTTCAACGAATTCGTGACCACGCCAGGAGAGAGAAACGGGAACGTAGCCGGGAGCGGAGAGCCAGATACGGAAATGATTTACTTTTGATCCATCGACTGGAATTTCGGCCTGGCCATTTGCATCGGTCGTCATGTCGATTGCTGGAGTGGAACTCCACCGGTCAGAGCCGGAGGCCCGCAACGTTGCGAGAACGGGCGAATTATCCGAGGCGGATTGGACTGAGAGGAGAATTCGTGACGGACCGGGCCTGGGAGCAGTATTAGGGGACGATTGCGGACGGGCTGCGACAGGAGTTTTTGTTTCCAGCGAGGCGCCGGCATTTTGCGTTGCGGATTCCGGATTGATTTTTGTTTCCGAGCGCCACCAAAGAGCTGCGGCAATGAGAACCAGAAGAGCTACGATGGTCGGAATTGGAGTGAGTTGACCCAGTTTTGCCAGGAATAAATCGCGCAGCGCAGCGGAGGCTAGCGTTCCGACAGAGGTTGAGACGGCACCATGGGCTGCAGCATGAGTTATCAATCCCGGCAACCCCTCGGGTGCGGCTTCGGTGGGAACATTCATAAGGACCGTTCCAAGGGTGGCGGAACTGAGGCCGACTCCGCGCCTCGTGAGAATCGAGCGCAGCTTTTCGATGGCGCGGCTGACTCGTTTTTTGGCAGCTTCTTCGGTAATGCCAAAGCGATCCGCGACGGAGCGGAGAGATTGCTGCTCGAAGAAGCGGACGAGGAGCGCATCGCGATCCTGAACGGGGAGAGACTGGAGAGCACCGTCCAAATGGTTTTGGACGAGGGCCCAGGTTTCGGCTGAATTGGTGGAATCGGTGATGAGCGGGTTCATTGAGGAGGCCTCCGTTTCCCACCGTTTGCGCCGAGTTTCCGAGCGGAGCGCGCGGGCTGCGACGAAACCGGTGGTGCGAAAGAGCCATCCGGAAAGAATGACTCCGGAACTCAAACGTTGCGCTTTTTGGGCAAGAGCGAGGAAGACCGCTTGAGAGACATCGCGCGCGAGTTCCGGATCGCGAACCTGCCGGAGGGCGGAAGCGTAAACCAGGTTCAGGTGCCGGCTGACAAGTTCCCCGAAGGCAGCATCCGATCGCTGCTGCACCCATTTTTGAAGAAGTTCCCGGTCATTCATAGGCGACTCATTTCAATAGGGAATCCCCGGTCGGCTCGAAAAGGGACATTAGCAGAAATCGCCGTTTTACTGGAGTTTTAGTTGGAAGAAGCGCTGAGGGTCTGTTGGGTTGATCTGGATGGTGAAGCTGTCGCCAGAGATGGTAGGGGTTTCGGAAAGGATTTCCCAACCTGTTGGGGCGAGGATGGCGCCGGTCTGTACGGTGAAATTAGTGAAATTGGCCGGCCAGGAGAGACGGAGTTGTACGGGATTTTCGGCGGAGATTTGGAGGCCAGGAACTGCGGTAAAAGTCAGATCGTCTACCGCCAGGACGTGACTCGAGTTGAATGGGTGGGAGACGCCGGTCCAGCGAATCCAGAGTTCCTGGTTGGGCAGCCAGATGATGCCGGAAACGGCAGCAGTGAGGAACTGCCGGTTGGCGGGGTCGTTTCCGTTCAAGGCGGCAAAAACGCCGTCACCGTCGTTAATGCTTTGCATGTTTAAAGGGGCATGATTGACATAGGTCCCATTGGTGAGGCTTGTGGCGTCGAGGCTGTAGGCAAATGGAATTATCTGGTTGGACTTGTTGACAGCGCCTTTGGCCCATTGCTCGACGGCGTAGCTGAGGGAAAAGGAAGTGAGAGTGACGGCGGTGTCATTACGGAAGTGAGCACCGAGGGAGGCCGCCCCGGTCGTGCCGATAACGAGTCCGATGGATTTATCGGGATCGTTCGTGTTCGAAGAGAAACAATAAGTTCCGTAGTTATTGCTGTAACCGTTGGTGACGGTGGTCCAGATGTATGAACCGTGCGTGATCACCCATCCGGCCGGGAGATTGGTATAGTTCCTGTAGATGACGCCGCTTTCGAGCGAGTCGAAATCCTGGCTGTAGGTTCCTCCGGTATAACTGACCTGAGCCATGGCGGAAAGGGAGCATGCGAAAAGGATGGATAGTTTGGTTTTCACCGGGAGGGGATTATAGGACAGAGTCTTCAAATCGGGAATAGGGCGTTGCAAGGCACAGGTTTTGTGCGCAGAGACGGGCGATTTTGAGCACGAGGCGTTCCTTCAGGAGTTGCTTTCGCCCGACGCGACAGTACAAAGGATGCGACCGACGCCGCGTCGCCAATCTGCAGAGTTGAAAGCGCCGTCGAGCAAAAGAGGTCGCGGAACAATTCGAATGTTGAGATGAAGAATATACTATTATCGGCCGCAATCGTTGCGTTTTGCGGATGCGCTTCAGAGCCGCTGACATTGGCGCCCGTCGGGCCGTCGGTTCCTCGCGGCTCGCCGTTTCAAGGTGGAGGGACTTTGCGGGTTTATTCCGCCATAACGGAGCGAAATGATAGCCAGATTAAATACTATTATCCGCAGAACTATTTTATCCTCACGACGGAACACGCGATTGTGAAGGCGGTGATCAATTCTCATTCGATGAACGAAACGCCCGCGGATGTAAACCTGGCGTCTGGAAAGTACGTTGCGAAGGCGCCTTCAGATGGTTACGGGTGGGTCTATGTTCCAGTCGTCATCAAGGAAGGAGCCATAACAGAAGTGCACCTTGATCGACGATGGCGTCCGACTTCCGGCGAGAGTGCGACCAACCTTGTCGTGCTCCCGGACGGGTGGCCCGTCGGCTTCAAAGCAGAGTGACGACTAGTCAAGCGCGGTGCCTGATTCCAGTTGCTTGAGCTTTTCTTTCGCTCGCGGATCGCCCTGGGCAGAGGATTTTTGGAGATATTCGCGGGCTAGGATTTCGTTTCGTTCAACGCCGATTCCCTCGAGATATCTTAGTCCCAGCGCGTATTGAGATCGGGAATCTCCTTTCGAAGCGTTTTGCTTTTGGAATTCGAGGATCGAGTCGGAATCGTTGTAACGAACCTCCATGATCGGTTTCTCAGTCGTCGTCGGCGGTTTCCGAACCGTTGCCGGAGGGCGGTTCGTATTTTGAACGACCGCAACTCTGGGAACAAGAATCGGGATTTGATTGGTCAATTGGTTTGAAAGGCCAATATCCCGAGGTCTGCCGTCCTCAAATTGAACCGTGACGGGCGCCGACTCAACTGGTGGCTGCGCAACCAGAGTTTCCGGCCGAGTCGGAACAGAATTAGCCGGCGCCGCTGGCTTTGGATTTGGACGCGCCGGCCTCGCGCGATTCCGAAGATAATAGGTTGAACCTCGGCCGTCTTGATAAATGACCCCCTTGGCCAGGGCATCCGAAGCCAAGCTGGCGAGAAAGAGAAAAATCAGCAGCGTTAAAAGCGTTTTCATGGGCGCTTTCTCCTTTCAAACAGTTCCAAAAATACTCAGGAAAACAAGCCAAAGTTCAGCAGGAAGAGAACCTGTTTAGGAAAGAGGTTATTACAAATTTACCGTCTTTTTGGAGCTGCCCGAAATCCCCCGCGCCGGTAGATTCAGGATGGCAAACAGCCGATCGGATATTGCTGATTTTGACAGATTGCGAGTTGCCTCTTTGATCATCTTTGATTCAGGATTGCGCCAAAGATTTAGTTTTGCATAGCGATGCCACTGATTGAACAAAACCTCCAGCCTACGCCGTACCATCGCGAGGTGAAGGAATATTTGAAACGGGAGGAGCCGGAATTATGGAAATGGTTTTCCTCAGCGCAGGCCAAAGCGGAGTATACTGAGTCACTCCGGCTGGCCTTGCTTAAATCCACTTATCGTTTGGATGGGGAGAGTCATCCGGATCTCGTCCAGGCCGCCGAAGAGGTGAAAGGGAAACTCGGTCTGACTATTCCTCTGACGCTTTACCAATCCCAGCAGCAAAACGGTCAACTCAACGCGGCGCTCTACTATATCTCCGGCGAAGCGCATGTGGTCTTGTCGGGTCCAATGCTCTCGTTGCTCACGCCTCTCGAACTGAAGGCGGTCATCGGGCATGAGCTCGCCCATTATTATTTGTGGCAGGAGGAAGACGGCGCGTTCCTCGTAGCGGACCGGATTCTGCAGGCGATTTCTGATCACCCGGCGGGCAAACCAAGCCACGCCCAGACCGCGCGTCGCTATTGTTTGTATACTGAAATTTTCGCCGACCGCGGTTCATTGATCGCCACTGAAAATCTTGAGGCCGTCATCGCTGGATTAGTCAAAACTCAAACCGGACTGCAAACGGTCAGCGGCGCCAGTTACCTTAAACAGGCTGAAGAAGTCTTCGCCCGATCGAAGGTAAAATCCGAGGAGATTACGCATCCGGAAGCATTTATTCGCGCTCGCGCGCTACGGCTTTGGTCTGAGGGCGCAGTCAATATCGCTGCCGAAGTTAATGATATGCTCGAAGGCGCCGGGGCTCTCGATGAAATCGATTTGCCAGGACAATTGCGCCTTTGCGATCTAACCAGCCGCTTTCTCAAACAGCTCCTGCGGCCAGCGTGGTTCCAGACGGATGCCACGCTGGCGCATGCCAAAATGTTTTTCAGCGATTTCAAGCCGGCGCGCGACGACGATCCCGAGCTGATTAACGCGTTGCAGTTCGATGATTGGAAATTAAACGATTATTTCGCATCGTTGTTGCTCGATTTTTGCGTCGTTGATCCCGAATTGGACGACCTGCCGGTTGCGGCCGGAATTGAATGGAGCCGCAAACTAAAGATCGAAGAGCTGTTCGAAAAACTGTTAACGAAAGAATTAAAGGTCAAGGCGCGCGACCTCAAAAAATTGAAGAATGACGCTGCCGAGATTTTGGAAAAAGCAGAGGCGCAGTCGTGAATGCCGCAAAATCTCAAATGCTGACACTGCTGCACTCCGGTATTGAGCGGGGCGGATTCGAAACAGACGATGTTTTGGCAATTGTATTGCCTCTCTTTCGTCAGACAGTTCAATGGCACGAAAATGGTTTCATTGCGCCTCTCGAAAAATACGAGGAGGTCAAGGTTTCCCCGGAAAACAAACTCTGCTTTGAAACCGAAACCGGGCTTGTTTCCAAAAGGAATCCTGAGGTTGTCGAAAAACTCCAGTCTCACAAAACCGGCGCTATAGAGATCCTGGGTGAAATGCAACGGACCACAGACCTTGACGAGGGTTCAATCAAAGTTTCCAAATCCGAGATCGGCCTGGACGGGGAATCCATTTCAAAACCGGTTTACCTCGCTGGTTATCACTCCTGGGAAGTCGAGATCGGCCATCATGATGAGTTGACCGATATTTTTCTGCTTGGCCAAATTCTCGCCAGTTTTTCCTGTGGGCTGGATCTGACCGATCCCGGTGATTTGGAATTGTTCGTCATTCACCGAAAGAATCTTTTCGCGCTGAACGCAAGGCTCAATCCGGTCCTTTCCTCCGTGATCGTGCAGATGACCGAGCTGAATCGGCATCGTCGCGCACAGGATGCAGGTTCGCTTATCCGCCGTCTGGAAAGCTATCGCGAACAACCGGTCGATCTCGATCTCAATCGATTGCCCGGATTCAAAGATTCCACCCGCTCCGGAAAACGAAAAATCATTCAGGCGCATCTGAAGGAACGACTGTTCGATGTTTCGCGCCGGAATCGACTGATCTATTTCAGATCGACTCTCCAAAGTTTGAATCTGACTGTCGCCTCCGTTCCGCTGTTGCTCGATTACCGCAACATTCGATTGGAGCAACTTTTCGTCTGGCACTCGGCGCTGGCTGCGGAGATTTCTGCCGCAGGCGCGATGTCCCTTTCGAAATACTTGCGTTTCGAGGATGCTCCGTACATCCCTGGTGTCCTCGACAAAATTATTTCCGAGGCCCGGCGGGACCGGGCTGAGTTTGGTTTTTCCCAACTTCGTTTGGTGATCTGCTTTTTGCGCTGGCACAATTTGAAAGAGGAAACGCAGGAGCGAATTCATTCGCCACTCCTCCTGCTGCCAGTCGAGCTCACCAAAAAACGCGGAATTCGCGACAACTATGTTTTAGATCCGACCAGCAGCGAAGCGGAGGTGAACCCGGCGCTCCGCCATTTCTTGAAGCAGCTCTACAACCTGGATCTGCCGGAAAGCATCGATTTGCGCGAAACAAGCCTGGATGCGTTTCATGCGGATTTGCAGGCGCGGATTCAAGCCAGTGAACCGGCCGTAACGCTGCAGAGAATCGATCGGCCGCAGATCGAGTTGATTCACGAGCGCGCAAAACAGCGTTTGGATCAGTTTCGCCGGCGGCAAAAGCTCCGGATGCCTCCGGCCCGCGCCTCGGTCGATTACAGCTATGATCGCGAGCATTTGAAACCTCGCGGCCTGCAGGTCTTCCTCGAAATGATCAGGCCTGCCCCCGCACCGCTCAGGGATGTCGCAGGCGCTCCACCCAAACCGCGCCTGCCTCAGATCGTCGATGGAGACCCGCCCCCGTCCGAAGGCAATAGAAAGGTAACCGAAGTCGCGCGGGAGGCGTTCGCGTTGCGCGAGGGCGAGAATCAAGGTGTTGGAAATCCGTACGCATGGGAGTTTGACCTTTGCGCGTTGACCCTTGGGAACTTCAACTATCGCAAGATGACCCTCATGCGCGATTACAGCAACCTGGTCGAAAACGATCTTCCGAGCGCGGCGTTCGATTCCATTTTTTCTCTCGACCCGAAACCGCCAGAGGAAGGCACAATTCCGCGCCTTCCGGTGGATGACCATCATCTGGTTATCCCATGCGACGCAACCCAGGCCTCGGCGATTGCGAGGGCGCGAACCGGCCAGAGCTACATTATCCAGGGGCCGCCGGGAACCGGCAAATCGCAAACGATCACAAACTTGATCGCCGACTTCGTCGCGCGCGGCAAGCGCGTGCTTTTCGTTTGCGAAAAACGGGCCGCGATCGATGTCGTGTTTTATCGGCTGCGGCAACAAGGTTTGGACGAGCTATGCTGTTTGATTCACGATTCGCAAACAGACAAAAAAGCCTTTATCCAAAATCTCAAGCAAACCTGCGAGCAGTGGCTGGCCAACGGCGGCGCTGAAGACCAGGAAGAGAAAGCCCGGGTCGCTGCGCTCGGTAGAATTCAAAAGGAATTAACGGCCCTTCACGAATTTTCCAAAGCCATGACAGGCGTGTCTGAAATAACAGGACTCTCTTTACGCGAGCTTTTGCAGCGTTTGATTCGCTTGCGAGATCATTTGGAACAGCTTTCACCTGAAGAGGAAGAGAGCCTCCCTCATTATAAAGCGTGGCTGAACCACGGTGAAACGGTCGAACGCCTCGGCGCCATCCTGGGCGAGTTAGGCGAAGATCCCTGTTTTGCCAAAAGTCCATTCCGCTGGGTGAACCTCGAACTGGCGCAGGAAGAGGATCCACTCCAGACTTTTCTACAAAGACTCGAAAAAGCCGAGTCGCTCCTCGAAGAAATGACCGAGGCGTTTGGAAAGACCGGTCTCCCGGAAGCGCGATGGGACAGCATTTCGGAAGTCGAAATTCTTCTGGAATTTGCCGGCAAAGTTCGTCCGCTGGCGGAGCGAAATCTTCTCGCGTTGCTCGACCCAAACAGCGCGCTGACAAAACGGTTGGGCGAAGCGGCCGCTGCCCAGGTGAAGCTCAAAGATGCCGTCGAAAAGGCCGCGAAGAAAACAGTTCATTGGAAGGAAAAGTTGCCCGCGAATGAAGCCGAAGCAGCGTTGGAACAGGCAAAGAAGTTTCAGGGCTCCGTTTTTGCGTTCTTCAATCCGGCCTGGTGGCGGTTGCGGCGGGTGATGAACGCTCAATACGATTTTTCCAAACATGCAGTTCGGCCCGAGTGGACAAAAGTCCTCGGCGATTTGATCGCGGAATGGAATGCGGGAAGCGCGCTCGAAGAGGCGACAATGCAGGCACGAGAGCAATTCGGGGCTGACGATCTTACTCTGTTCGCCGGTGAAATCGCAGCGTTGCAGAGCGACGACAACCGCGAACCGGAAGCAATTCAGTCGATGCGCGCGGTTCTCTTCAGCTCACCGGAAGCGCGAGCGATTGTGAATCGTCTCGCGGAATTGGAGCCGCGTTTTGTCGAGTTGATGACCGAATTGAAGCGAGTGCTCGCCGGTTTTGAGGAAGCTGGTTTTACAACCACGGGCGAGCTGATTCGAGACCTGCGGGAAAGTTCGGATGATTTTCCGGAACTGCTGCCGGTTTTTGCCGAGATGGCTGAGATGCCGCCGCGCTTTGTGAACGCCTTGCGCCAACTGGAATTGGAAGGGTCCCAGTTCGAAGCCGCCATCGCGCGGAAGAGCGCCGCGGAAGTTTTTCGGGAGAACCGTCCCGTAAGCCGCTTTGATGGCCGCACTTTGAAGCGGAGGATGGAGACCCTGGAGAAATATTATAGCGAATCACTCGAACACAATGCGAAGGCGCTACGGGCCCGGGTCCGACACCAATTCCTGGACCATGTGAACATGGCATCGCAATCCGCCACTCAATTGGACGCCGATCAAAAGCTTTTTAAGAAGAATTATTCCGCGGGCCGGCGCGAACTCGAGCATGAGTTCGGAAAATCGATGCGCTACAAATCGATTCGCGAATTGGCTGGCGGAAATTCGGGGCAGGTCGTTCGCGATCTTAAGCCGATCTGGCTGATGAGTCCGTTGAGCGTTTCCGACACTCTGCCGCTCGATGCAGAACTCTTCGATGTCGTGATCTTCGACGAAGCCAGCCAGATTCCGGTCGAAGAAGCCGTCCCCGCCCTTTATCGAGCGCGCCAGGTCATCGTTGTCGGTGATGAGATGCAACTCCCCCCCACAACTTTCTTTTCCACTGCCCGCGAAGGAGAGGACGGTGTCGTAGTCGAAGAGGAAGGTGAAAAGATCGAAGTCGCGCTCGATGCCGACAGCTTTCTAACTCAGAGCGCGAAAAACTTACCTTCGACCCTGCTCGCCTGGCACTACCGGAGCCGCTACGAAGCCCTGATCAGTTTCAGCAACTCCGCCTTTTACAGCGGAAATCTTTTTACGATTCCCGACCGACAACTCCCTTCCGCAAATCCGGGTGAAATTCGGGTGAGTGATTCATCGCAAGGCCCCTTAAATGTCGATGCGCTCCTGGCACGGAGCATCAGCTTTCATTTCCTGGACAAGGGAGTTTACGAAAACCGCCGGAACACCAATGAAGCTGAATATATCGCCCGGATGCTCCGCGAACTTCTTCGGCGCGAAACGAAATTGAGCATCGGCATCGTGGCTTTCTCAGAAGCGCAGCAAACAGAAATTGAAACCGCTCTCGAACGTCTGGCCGAAGAAGATGAAGATTTTAGCGCCCGTCTCGAAGCCGAATATGTCCGCGAAGAAAACGACCAGTTCTGTGGATTGTTCGTGAAAAATCTCGAAAACGTGCAAGGCGATGAGCGCGACATCATCATCATGAGCATCTGTTACGGCTACAATCGCAGCCGGAAGATGCACATGAATTTTGGGCCGATTAATCAAAGAGGCGGCGAAAAACGGCTCAACGTGATTTTCTCACGCGCGCGTCATTACATGGCGGTTGTCAGTTCCATCCGGCATCCCGATATCACTAACGATTACAACGACGGCGCGAACACGTTGAAAAATTTTCTTCAATATTCCGAATCGGTTTCCAAAGGCGATTTCGCGGCCGCTCGTCGCATCATGGAGAATTTGAATCCTCTCAGTCGAAAGGCCCTCCTGCCGGCTGTTCAATCAAATATCGTCGTCGAACAGGTCGCCGAAGCGTTGCGAGAACGAGGATACGGAGTCGATCTCCATGTCGGCCAATCCCGCTTCCGCTGTGATCTGGCCATCCGATTCAAAGACGACGGTCACTATCAATTGGGCATCCTTGTTGATTCGGAAGGACACTACGCCAATGACGATTTGCTCGAGCGGTATCTGACTCAGCCTTCAATTTTGAAAGCGTTTGGATGGCGCGTGATCGTTCTGTTGACAAAGGACTGGTTCTACGAACCGGAGTTGGTCATTCAACGGGTCGAACGCGCGCTCAAGAATATCTCGGAAGCCCAGGAAGAAATCGAGCAAGTGGAAGCCGAAGAAAGCATCCCTCCCGCTGCGCAACCTGAACCTAAAACCGAGATCTCTGCGAAAAATGAAAAGGCAGAAAATAAGCCCGCCCCTCTGAAAATAAGAACGGCCGTCCCGGCAGGACGCCGATTTGAGTTCAAGAGAGGCGCTTCCAATAAGTTTTGGGAAATCTCTCTTGAAGGAAAAAGTTTCGCCGTCCGTTACGGTCGTATCGGCACCGAGGGCCAGTCGCAGACAAAAACCTATAGTGACGAAGAAAGAGCCGGTCGCGAAAGCGAAAAACTGATCCAGGAAAAGCTAAAGAAGGGCTACAAAGAAACAAGTTAGTTCCGCCAAACGCAAAACAGTTTTCTTTTCCGGCGCTTCACGTTAAAATTGGCGCGGTGTTTCCACGCAACTTCTATCTGAACTGGCGCGCCCAGCGATTCGGCCTCGCCGGTTTTGCGGAAAAGCCAGACCAGGCGCCGCCCGAAGCGTTGTTGCAACAGGTCTGGCTTTACCAGCGCGTGGTCAGTGATCGATTGCATACAGACGATGGCCGCCCCGTCAAAATTTTGCATCCAGGATTTTGGAATCGAGAGCCCGGTCCGGATTTTCGAAAAGCAATCGTCCAAATCGGCGATCAGCCGCCCGTCATCGGCGACGTTGAGATCGATTTGATTTCCGCGGGTTGGGAGCAGCATGCTCATGCCAGGAATCCATCCTACCGAAACGTCGTTTTACACGTGACCTGGGAACCCGGAACGCACCGCGAGAACCTACCGTCAATTTCTCTCAAGCACGCCCTGGATTCAACCGTGCCGGAGTTAACTTTCTGGCTTGGCATCGAACCGAAGCCGATGGCCGAAGGTCTCGCTGGTTTATGTTCGGCCCCATTACGGAATCTCGAGCCCGCAATGTTGAAGGAAGTCTTGCGCCAGGCCGCCCAGGCCCGCCTCCAGCGGAAAGCCGAAGAATTCCAGGCGCGAGCCCGCCAGGTTGGTTGGGAGCAATCTCTCTGGGAAGGGCTCTTCGGCGCGCTCGGTTACAAGAAGAATACCTGGCCGATGCGGCGAATCGCCCAATCACTTCCAATTCTCACCGCAGACAAAAATTGCGAAGTGATGGTCTTGCAGGCGCGTCTACTGGGTATCTCCGGTCTGTTGCCTTCGGAGTTCCAGAAAGTGAAACCGGCCGAGGAGTATTTGCGCCGAGTGTGGGACATTTGGTGGCGCGAGGCCGATCAGTTTCGCAACTCAGTTCTGCCCGAAGAAATCTGGGCAATGGCCGGACTGCGTCCGGCAAATCATCCTCAACGCCGACTCGCCCTGGCGGCACATTGGGTCGGCGCGGCCAATCTTGCCGACCGGCTGGAAGATTGGCTCAACCGCACCATCGAAAGCCCCGACTTCATCAAATCGATCGAATCCATTCTCCAAATCAAACTGGACCCTTTCTGGAGCTATCGCTGGACGCTCCGCTCGAAACCATTTAACGAACCGCAGCCATTGCTCGGCGAGCAGCGAATCACCGACCTCGTGATGAATGTCGTTCTGCCCTGGCTTTATCTTCGGGCCTTGGCCGGAAAAAATGAGAAATTGACCCGGGTTGCCGAATCGCGTTACTTCCTCTGGCCCGCCGGCGAAGACAACGCCGTCCTGAAACTTGCGAGAACACGTCTCTTCGGCGGCGTCTCCGCCCGATTCTTCAAAACCGCCGCCGAACAACAAGCCATCCTCCAGATCGTTCGTGATTTCTGCGACCACTCCAACGCGACCTGCCAGAACTGTCCGTTTCCGGAATTAGTCGGTGCTCTTGCAGACCGCGAACAAAGTCGCCGAAAGTGATTAAACTCGACTAAAGAAGATCAAAGTTTCCATCACTCTCTGATCTCGGGCCGCCGGCTATTCTGAAGACTGATCGGTTTTGGGAATAGTCGGTTGGCTTTTTTGATACCTTTCAAGTGATTCCCGAATGATGGAAGCCTTGATTCGAGCGTTTGTGCGTTTCAATCGCTCAAGGGCATTCGGCAAATCAACGAGCCCTTTAAGGGCAGCCTCCTCCAATAGGCCCACCATCCCGAGAATCTTTAGGCCTTTCGTTTGCGCGACTATCCTTGCCTCGCGTTCATCCAGCAGGATGGGACACCGCATTTGGATTGCCAGAGCAATAGCGTGCGTCTCCCCTGGATCCAAGTCCCAATTCGGGAACTACGGCAGGATCCTGAATGCTAATCCAAGGCGCTGGGGTTTTGGACCAGGCACGCACCTGTTCTGAAGCTTCCGGATGCTGGAGTTCTTTTTCCCAAACGACGCGGGGTACAAGAACGGTTGAAAATAATCGCGGAAGAATTTCGGCCGCATTGATCAGGACAAGATAATTGATAGGTGAGGCGTCCGATACAACAATGTTCATGACCGACCAAAAATCTCTCGCCGGGTCCTGCGGTCTTCCTCTAGATCTTCAAGGTCGTAGTGTCGATCACAGTTGTGCCGAGCTAGAAATTCCTCCGTCATCGGCCACGACAGTTCCAAAATGCGGGATACCTGGCCGCGGGCAATTTGTCCTGCTCGATATGCCTCTGCGACGGCGTTTTCCAGGATGCGCCGACCAATCGTTTCTGGGTCGCCACCGAACGCCTCCGCCGCGGCGGCCGGCAGATCAATCCTAATCGAAAACTTTGGTTCCGATCCTTGCATCCTCAAGGAACTTTACGGTCGCAAACGTCTTTGGACAAGCTCGTCTTTGGTCCAGTTCAGTCTTTAGATTCGTTTTGTCCCTCGAAAGGAAAAACTCCAAGCAGCCTGAGAAAGAGCACTCCGGAGTTGAAAAATGCCTGTCTGTTTCTAGTATTTCGGATCAATGAACACAATCATTTCTCGCCCCGCCGCCCTCGCTTTGTCTTTGCTTCTTACTGGTTCGACCGTTTTCGCCGCCGGCCATTCCGCGATTGATCCCGCGCCTCGGCCGGACCAGGGCTGGCAAAACCGGCAGGAGCTTCTGAACAAGCGCGCCAAAGAAGCGGGCGAAAAAGCACAAGTGATTTTTATCGGCGATTCAATCACGCAAGGCTGGGAAGGAGAGGGTAAAGATGTTTGGCAGGAAAACTATGCCAGCCTGAACGCCGTAAATCTCGGAATTGGCGGAGATCGGACTCAGCATGTTCTCTGGCGTCTCGACCATGGCAACATCGACGACCTCAAGCCAAAGGCCGCCGTCGTGATGATCGGTACCAATAATTCCAACGGCGAAGATAACACTGTGGAGCAAATAGCCGAAGGTGTTCAGGCAATTGTGAAAAAGCTTCGAAAGAAACTTCCCGACACCAAAGTCCTTCTGTGCGCCATTTTTCCGCGCGGTGAAAATCCAAATCCGCAACGGGGAAAAATTCTTCAGGTCAATCAAATCGCGCAGAAACTCGCCGATGGAAAAAATGTGATGTGGCTCGATTTCGGCCATCGGTTCATAACCGACGACGGTCGAATCACCCGTGAAATCATGCCTGACTACCTGCATCTCACCAAAGCCGGCTATGAAATCTGGGCGAACGAGCTGCGCGATCCGCTAAAGAAAGCCCTCGGCGCGAACTAGAATTATTCTTTCGGATTCTGCTGGTCCGGATTCGCGTCATCACCCGTGCGCGGTTCCGGCGTCACTTGATTTCCCTGCCGATTTGCCGAATTGGGGACGGTTTGGGCATTGCCGTTCTCTCTCGAATTGGAACTATTGGTTGCAACAGGAATCACATGCTCGAGAGGTCCAGTCATCACCGGCTTTTCAGGCAGAGAAGCCGTGTTTGTAGTTTCCACGCGCACTGCTGGAGCATTCACCACAACCGAACTATTCGTCCCCGTCTCGCGTTCACCATACCGACCGGCATTATTCTTTCCGCAACCGGCAAACCCAATCGCACAAACGATCAGACATAAAGCGCTTTTCATAACTCCTCCTTTAGAAAAATCGCACGTATCGCGTCATTCTCAATGCGCGGCGCGCACCTGATTCGAAAGAGGAATTGAGCCTAGTCCTTGCGCTCCCTTAACGCCGCCATCGCCGCCTGGTAAACCCACTTCAGCGGCACATTTTTTTCTTCGGCGACTTTTCGGCACGATTCGAATTCGGGCGAAGCCTGAATCGTTTTGCCATTCAATTGCCCCAGCTTCACTTCGATCGACCCGTACACGGTTTGCACAGTCTGAATCTGCCGTTTCAACTTTCGCCGTTCTGCCGCCGACCTTCGCACACCCAAGGCCGTCGTTTCGCGCAAAAGCAATTCTGTAAACGAATCCTGGTCGGAAAACTGGCAGAGAATCGTCAGTAAAACGCCGGGCCGGTTTTTCTTCATCTGAATCGGCGTATGGAAGACGTCCAGCGCCCCCGCAGCAAACGCCCGTTCCACCACATGCCCGAGCAGCTCCGCGCTGATGTCGTCGAGATTGGTTTCCAATACCGCAATTGTATCCGTTTCCCAGTCATTCGATGACGGCGCAACCTCCGAAGTGCCCAGCACAGCGCGAAGCACATTCGGGCGCGTCCTGTTATTCCGCTGCCCCAACCCGTAACCGATCTTCTCTGGCACCAAACCGCGGAACGGCCCAAACTCTTCCACGAATTCCGCCAGAATCGCCGCTCCTGTCGGCGTCACCAACTCATGCGGCTCGTCGCACTGGTGAATCGATACGCCGCGCTCTCCCAAAATCGCCAGCGTCGCAGGCGCCGGAATTGGAAAACGCCCGTGAGCGCATTGAATGAACCCATGGCCCTCGGTCACGGGCGCCGCCATTACTCGCGGGCGCCCCAGCAGTTCCAACGCCACACATCCGCCCACAATATCGATAATCGAATCAACCGCCCCCACCTCATGAAAGTGAACCCGCTCTGCCGGTTTCCCGTGAATCTTTCCTTCAGCCCGCGCAATCCGGGCGAAAACCGCAATCGCCTTTTCTTTCACCCAGGGCGAAAGCGCGCTTTGCTGAATCAATTGCCGAATGTCGGAAAAGCTCCTCCCGTGCTCGTGCTCGTGCTCGTGCTCGTGTTCATCATGGTGGTGACCGTGGCCATCATCTTCGCCATGGTGGTGATGATGGTGCCCGTGCTTGTGATCATGCCCGTGATGATGATGCTCATGATGGTGTTCATCCTCGTCGTCGTGGTCATGATGATGGCCATGCTCATGTACTTCCTCATCATGATTATGGACGTGATGTTCATGCCCGTGCTCGTGCGTGTGCACATCGAATTTAATTCCTTCGATGCTCGCCTTTTGCTGGCGTGAGGCATGCGCATGCCAGTCATCCAAGGGAATTTTCTGCAATTCCCGCTCCAGCTTTTCGAATGGCACACCCAGGTCCAACAGCGCGCCGATAAACATGTCACCACTGATCCCGCTGAAAATATCGAGGTAAAGAGTTTTCATTTCTGCGCCGCAAGCGTGTTAATCTGGCTCGCCGCATAAGCAGCTCCAAATCCGTTATCAATATTCACCACAGTCACGCCCGACCCGCAACTGTTCAGCATCCCGAGCAACGCCGCCAAACCGCCAAAATTTGCCCCATAACCAATGCTCGTCGGCACTGCGATCACCGGTTGGCTCACAAGCCCGGCAACCACACTCGGCAACGCCCCTTCCATTCCTGCCACCACGATCAACACATTCGCCTTCTGAATTTCTTTGATATGTCGCAAGAGCCGATGCAATCCCGCCACACCCACATCATAAAACCGCTCCACCGTATTCCCCATCGCATCCGCCGTCACAGCCGCCTCCTCCGCCACCGGAAGATCGCTCGTCCCCGCGCAAACCACAGCAATTGTCCCCGGCCGTTTTTCAAGCGGCGTCTTCTGCACCAACACAATTCGGGCCGCTTGATAATGAACCGCCTCTGGAAATTTTTCGGTGAGCGCCGTTACATGCTCCGGTGTGACCCGTGTCACCAGCACCCGTCGATCCTGCGAAAGCACCGCCGACGCAATCGCCACAACCTGTTCCGCCGTTTTGCCCAGCCCAAAAATCACTTCCGGAAAACCTTTGCGCAGCGACCGATGCGTATCCACCTTCGCAAAATCAAACTCCACCACCGGCGCAGCCTGAAACGCGCGCAGGATATCATCGTCGCTGAGCTGCCCCTTCTTGAATCTTGCGAGTAACTCTTTCCCTTCCTCTGGCGTCACCTGCCGATCATGCCAGCCCAATAAACCCGGAAAAGGAAAAAGAGGGACAATGCGCTCGAGAATCTCAGGCGAGCCGCGCAAATTGCGCGTCCCGGCGGGCAGCAATTCAATTCCCGCCCAGCTGCGATTTGAGTTCCGCACTCACGATTGCGCTGGGTCTCGCGCTTCATTAGCGTTGCGGCATGAAGTTCTCTCTCGATCTGGAAGCGAAAAGTCCGCAGGAATGGGTGAAGGCGGTCATGGCGGACTTTTCGTCGTTCCTTCAGGATCACGCGGATTGCGAGCGGAAGGCGTCGGCCATGGCGATGAGCCTGGTAGCCAAATATCCGGATCGCAAAGAGATCATTCCCGAGCTGATTGAGACCGGCATCGAAGAGTTGCAACACTTTCAACAGGTTTACGCGCAGATGGAGAAGCGCGGAATTCCACTGGCCAGGGAGATCACCGAAGATCCCTACATCAAGGCATTGCTCAATCTCTGTTACACCGATCCACTTCGTCGGTTCCTGGATCGCCTGCTGCTGGCGTCGATTATCGAATGCCGGGGAGCGGAACGCTTTCGGCTGGTATGCGATGCGATCCAGGACGATCCGGATTTGAAAGAGTTTTATCACATGCTTTGGGCTTCGGAGGCGAAGCACGGCAACATTTTTGTGAAGATGGCGCTTAATTATTTTCCGGAGGAGCAGGTTTACACCAGGCTGAACGAGCTGAACCGGGCTGAAGGAGAAATCATTCGCGGTCTAAAAATAAGAGCGGCCTTGCATTAGGGATTGTCGTTTTACGATAAGAACATTCGGGATTTAAGATTGACCCATCTATCATCCTCACTTAAAAAGCGCTTCAGTTGGTGCGAACAGGCACTCGTAAGATTTTTTCGTTCGTCGATATGAAAACAAAGTTTTTGGCGTTTTTCGTCGTCCTTTTACTGGTTTCAAAAGGCCACGCTGCGTTAGACATGTACCTGAAGGTCGATGGCATCGACGGCGAAAGCGCTACCAAAGGTCACGAGAAGGAAATTGAAGTGCTGGCATGGTCGTGGGGCGTCAGCAATCCGGCCACCACAGTGGTGGGCGGAGGGGGCGGAACAGGCAAAGCTGTTTTCACGGACATCAGCTTTACCAAATACGCAGATATCGCCTCACCCTTGTTGATGTTGAACACAGCGAAAGGGACGCACATTCCGACCGTCGTTTTCACCGTGCTTAAGACCGGAGGCGCAGCGGCGCCGGTAAACTACTATCGTGTGACGCTCACGGAGGTGATAGTGACGAGCGTGTCAACCGGTGGCTCGGGAGGCGAAAGCAGACTCACCGAGAACATCAGCTTGAACTACCGCACTATCAAAGTTGAGTATTTCCCTCAGAAGCCTGATGGCTCCATCGGCCTGCCAGTCATCTTCACCTGGAACCTGGCCACGAACACTCAATAAACCGAGGGAACGGCTCGCCGGCGCATTTCTGACCGCCATGAGACTTTTGCGAATTTCCCGGATTCAAGCCTGCGCAATCGCAGCAGGTTTGTTCTTGAGTGCGTCGACGCATGCGGCGCTCGATATGTTCATCAAGATTGGAGATTTGGAAGGCGAGTCGCGGGATCGCAATCATATAGGTGAAAGCGACGTGCTCTCGTGGTCTTGGGGAATGAGTAATCCAGCTCCGATTTCACCGCTGGACGCAGGCAAAGTGAGTATTTCCCAGTTGAACCTGATCAAGTGGATCGACACATCGAGCCCCAGGCTGATTGAAGCTTGCGCCAGTGGCAGGCATTTCGATCGCGCGATCCTGACGATTCGTACGGACACGCCGAGCCCGATCGAATTCTACCGGATCATTCTCGAGGAGGTATATGTGAGCGCTGTTTCGATCAGCGCTTCCAGTGGCGAAGATCGCCTCACCGAAAGCATCGGCCTCTCATTTGCGCGGGTCGGTGTTCAATATTTTTCGATTAAGCCCACGGGCGGCATCGGAACCGAAAAGCGCTTCACCTGGGACATCGCTCTAAATCTGCCCGGGAACATTATTTTTCCCGGCGATCCAACTCCGCTCGATTCGGATGGGGACGGAATGCCGGATGAATGGGAAATCGCGCACAATCTTAGCCCGCAAATAAAAGATGGCGATGTCGATTCGGACGGCGATGGCGCAACAAATTTCGATGAGTACGTGGCAGGCACAGATCCCCAAAACAAGGACCAGGTTTTCAAAGCAACGTTCAGTGGAAGCGCGGCAGCCGGTACGCTCGTCTGGACCAGCGCCGCCGGAAAACAATATCGCATCCTGGTCACGGATTCGCTGGGTTCGCCTTTTCAACTCTACACAACGATTACTTCCTCAGGTGAGGGAACCACCTCAATTCCCTTCCCGACCAACCTTGGTCACCAGTTTTTCAAGGTCGAAGTTGTGCCGTAAGCTTTGATTTCTTCTGTCCGTCCCGCTCTGGAAACTCCAGAATTCCGGGCTATCTTGTCCGCTTTGAACGCGTTCACAAATATCGCCGCATACAAGTTCGCTTCGTTGTCGGGATTGAAGGATCTCCGGCAGCGGTTGCTGGAGCTTTGTAAGGGATGGAAGCTCAAAGGAACGATTCTTTTGAGCACCGAGGGGGTGAATCTGTTTGTCGCGGGGGGCCATGAAAGCATCCATTGCCTGCTCAATGAACTGCGAACAATTCCTGGGCTGGAAAACCTGGAGGCCAAGATCAGTCAAAGCGCGGAACAGCCCTTCAACCGCATGCTCGTCCGCATCAAAAAGGAAATTATTGCTTTCGGTGTCGAAGGTATTGATCCATCGCGCCGCAGCTCGCCCAAATTATCGGCTCCGGAATTGAAACGCTGGCTGGATGAAGGCCGTCCGGTGACACTGCTCGATACGAGAAATGACTATGAGGTAAAGCTCGGCACTTTCAAAAACGCGCTTCCGATCGGGATCGATCATTTTCGCGAATTTCCCGATGCAGTCCAAAAACTTCCTTCCGAAATGAAGCAACAGCCAATCGTCATGTTCTGCACGGGTGGAATCCGTTGTGAAAAGGCCGGTCCATTCATGGAACGGGAGGGGTTCAAAAACATTTTTCAGCTCGACGGCGGGATTCTCAAATATTTCGAGGAATGCGGCTCGGCTCACTACCAGGGGGAATGTTTCGTCTTTGATCAGCGAGTCGGAGTCGATCCGGCGCTCAAGGAAACGGAATCGACTCAATGCTTCAACTGCCTGACGCCGCTGACCGAAGCGGAACAGAAAGATTCTAAATACGATCCACCGAACTCGTGCCCGTATTGCTACAAAACCAGCGACGAGCAATTAGCTCGGAACCTCGCGCAACGCCATGAAGCGATTCGTCGCGAAACAACTCCCCTCCCCGGCAGCATCGCTTACGCAAATTTTCGGCCGATCAGTGTTCCGTCCGAATGCGATGGGAAAACGGTTTTGGAATTTCTTGGCACTGTTCTGCCCCACGTTCCGAGGGAGGAATGGGAAACCATTTGTCAGCGCGGTCTTCTTCTCGATCGGACCAACCGATCCGTTAAAGGCAATGAACCAGTCCAATCCGGAACCCGTTATTTCCACAAGCTACCAGATACTATCGAGCCGGAGGTCAATGCTCAGATCGAGATACTGCACGAAGATGAAGCCTTGATCGTATTGAACAAGCCCGCGCCCTTGCCGATGCATGCAAGCGGCCGCTTCAATCGCAACACGCTCCAATACATTTTGCAACGAGTTTACCATCCTCAAAAACCGCGTCCCGCGCATCGCCTCGATGCCAACACAACAGGCCTTGTTCTGGTCACTCGCACCCGCCACTTCGCCTCCAAGCTCCAGCCACAATTCGCTCGCGGTGAAGTTGAAAAGACTTACCTGGTTCGGGTCCAGGGTTCTCCACACGAAGATATGTTCACATGCGATGCTCCGATCAGTATTGAACCCGGCGAAGTCGGCACACGCGAGGTCGATCACGAAGCTGGCGCGCCCGCTCGGACCGAGTTTCGAGTTCTAAAACGTTTCGCCGACGGCACAACGTTATTGGAAGCTCGTCCGCTCACGGGGCGGACCAACCAGATTCGTGTTCACCTTTGGGAGTTGAATCTCCCGGTTTGCGGCGACCCAGTTTACGTGGCCGATAAACAACTCGGTGAAAGGCAAACCCTCGGCATCGCCGATCCGCCGCTCTGCCTGCATTCCTGGAAAATTTCTTTTTCCCATCCTCTTACGAAGGGACGGATCTCGTTCGCCTGCGCTCTTCCCCGTTGGGCTGAATCGTAGAGTCGATTATCATCATTAACGCAATGAAACAGAAAATTCCTTTGGGGGCGGCGGCCGTAACTCCCGGCGAGATTTTGAGTGACGAATTTTTGAAACCGATGAACATGAGTCACCGAGAGCTGGCTCGACGCATGCGCGTTGCTCCCATGCGAGTCAATCAAATCATCAGAGGCAGGGGGGCGATAACCGCTGACACGGCCCTGCGGCTGGCTGAGACGCTCGGTACCACAGCGCGATTTTGGATGAATCTTCAAACTAATTATGATCTCGCTGTTGCCGCCATGGCCGTTCATAAGGCCGCATAGAAGCCGCTCCGGTGTCATCCAAACTGAAATCATGGGCACGGCCGCAGTTCGAAGAAGGAGGCGGTGACGCGATGATCTTTTACGTCATCTATGGCTCTTTTACCGATGACATCCAAATCTCCCGGACGAAATACCGCAGTGAAGGTCTGCCGTCCGGTGTGCATTTACATAAGCTGACCCGCGCGCAGCGACCGGTTCTCCCATTCACCGATAGTTTTTACGCCGCTATTCTCCGGGACAAGAACCCTGACCTGTTCACGCTGGTGGAATCCGCGCCGGAATGCCTCACGCTGAAAGGATCGGTCTTTGATCCACCCGATCTGAACTACCTTCGCGATTGTATTGGCGTGCTAACCTTCCTGATGGATAACGGGGGCCTTGCCGTCGCGGATGTGCAGCAACTTGATTTCTATGATTCTGCCCAATGGCGTGAGGAATTTTTCGAGCCGGAAAACCCGCGCATTCACCGGCACGTCGCAATTCTTTATTCCGAGGAAAAATCGGGCGGTGGCCGTTGGTTCCACACACGCGGGATGCGCAAGTTCGGCCGGCCAGACTTAAGTCTGCGCAACGTGCCGGCAAATCACGAAACCGCAGCAATCGATCTCTGCAATCGCCTCATCGCTCTCCACGCTGCGGGTGGTCAAGTTGATGAAGGCCAAAAAATCCGCATGGACTCACTTCCGGAGCAGTTGGTCTGTCTTCACAGAGGCTCGTTTGATGATCCGGACTTTAATAACCGTCACATCGAAATTCGCTTCCACTGAATTGGCTCGCGGTCTATTCGCATCCAAAATTCGACTCGCATTTTTCGCCAATTACCTCAATTTCCTTAAACCCATGACAAATGACCCAACGCCTTCCGGAGCGCCGCCACCCGTTCCACCAAACGAGTCTCTGCAATTTGATCGCGCGGATTATGCCGGAAATGCCACTGCCCTCTCCTGTGTTTTGTGTAAAACCCCGATTACGGGCGAATATTATCAGGTGAACGGGCAAACCGTTTGTCCCAATTGCCAGCCGCAAGTAAGCGCAACATTCACCGGTGGCTCAAAAATTGGACGCGCTTTTCGCGCTATGGCTGCGGGGATTGGAGCGGGAGTTCTTGGTTTTCTAATTTACTGGGGAATCCGCGCTGTGACCGGATACGAACTGGCGCTAGTCGCGATTCTGGTCGGGTGGATGGTTGGCAAGACCGTGCGCTGGGGCTCCCAAGGCCGTGGTGGCCTCTTCTATCAATTCATGGCCGTGGCACTGACCTATGTCTCCATCGCATCCAATTATTGCCCGGATATTCTCAAAGGTATGCGAGAGGCGGCAGCGAAGGAGAAGACTGAAGCCAGCGCTTCAACCACTACAGATAAAACGTCCAATGCTGCTTCCGCGCCTGCCAAAAGCGATACCGACGGCGCGCATATTAAAATTCCCCTCTTGTTCCAGGTTATCATTGCCTTTTTCATCTCGCTGGCCGCGCCGTTCCTGATGGGCCTGAATCCGATCGGCTGGATTATCATAGGCGTTGGACTTTGGGAGGCGTGGCGTTTGAACAGGCGCATTCCAATCCAGATCACCGGGCCGTTCAACGCGGGCGCCCAGCCTCAAGCCACTTAAGATGACGTGCGCGCAATGCGGCGCTGATCTCGCGCCTGATTTACTGGTTTGTCCTTCCTGTCACGCGTTGGTCCACGCAGCGGAACTGAAGTCCGTAGCTGCGGCAGCCGAAAACGCTACCGCCGCCGGTAACCTGTCCGAAGCGCTCGCGCAGTGGCGGCGCGCATTGGAATTACTGCCGCCGAACTCGAACCAGCACGCTGCCATCCGGGCAAAAATCGAAGAATTGGTCCGGCGCGTCGATGCACCGCAGCCGCTCTCGCAACCAAAGCCGAATTGGGCCAAAGGAGGTGGAGCCCTTGGGGTAATCGGGCTGCTCCTCTGGAAATTCAAATTCCTGGTCATCTTTGTTCTCACCAAAGCAAAACTCCTCCTGCTCGGACTCACTAAAGCCAGCACCTTCATTTCCATGCTGCTGATGGTGGGCGTGTACTGGTCGCTCTGGGGATGGAAGTTCGCGGTTGGTGTTGTTCTCTCGATCTACGTTCACGAGATGGGCCATGTCGTCATGCTTCGGCGTTATGGCATCAAAGCCACTGCTCCGATGTTCATTCCCGGGCTGGGCGCGTTCATTCGGTTAAAGCAATATCCAGCAAGTCCGCATGAAGATGCCCGCGTTGGATTGGCCGGGCCGGTCTGGGGTTTCGGCGCGGTCGTTGCCAGTTACCTGTTATTCCTCGGAACACGCGCTCCGATCTTCGCGGCAATCGCCAAATTCGGCGCCTGGATCAATCTCTTCAATCTGCTTCCTGTCTGGCAGCTCGACGGTTCGCACGCCTTCCGCGCCCTCTCCAAACTCGAACGCGCCGGCATCGCTGCGGTCATGTTTGTCGCATGGATCACTAGTCACGAAGGCCTTCTCGTCCTCCTCGCAATCGTCGCCGCATTTCGGGCCTTCGGAAACGACGCCCCTAAAGAACGCGACTTCCCGATTTTTCTCCAATTCGCCTTCCTGGTCGTCGCGCTGTCGCTTTTCACCACGTTACAAATCGACCTCGATCCAAAACAACCGCTCATCACTCGCCATGAGCCGGTCGGAATATCAACCTCTGTTCAATAGCTTTCACTGATCCCGCGTTGCGATTCTTGGGCGAGATTGTCTTTTTGTTCAGCCCACGCATAGAGCACCGGCAAAAGAAGCAACGTCAAAAATGTTGAACTCAGAACTCCGCCGATGACCACAGTGGCGAGCGGCCGCTGCACTTCCGCTCCAGCTCCGCCCGCCAGGGCCATCGGTACAAATCCAAGGCTCGCCACCAGCGCGGTCATCAGGACCGGGCGCAATCGTGTGAGTGCCCCCTCGCGCACCGCGTCCATGACGCTGCGTCCCTTTTCCCTCAATTCATCGAAGCAGGAAATCAGCACCACACCATTGAGCACGGCCACGCCACTCAACGCAATAAAACCGACCCCCGCGGAAATGCTAAATGGCAGTTCACGCAAAACGAGCGCGAACACCCCACCGGTGACCGCCAAAGGAATGCCCGAATAAATCACCAGCGCCTGGCGCAGGCTTCCAAACGCTGCGAATATCAGGACAAAAATCAGTCCGAGCACCAGCGGTACCACCACCGACAAACGCGCCCTGGCCGCCTGCAAATTCTTAAACTGCCCGCCGAATTCGATGTAATAACCATCCGGCAGTTTCAGCTCCTGCAATTTTGCTTGCGCTTCGCGGGCCCAGCTTTGCACATCACGTCCGCTCAGATTGACCAGCAACGCCGCTCGCCTCTGGCCCGCTTCACGATTCACCGTGCTCACCCGCTCTACCATCGAAATATTGACCACCTTCCCCAACGGAATCAATCCACCGTCGCTCGTGCGGAGTGGAAGCTGATCCAATTGTTCAAGCTTCTCCCGTTCGGTATCAGGCATTCTCACGACAATATCGAATCGTCGATTCCCCTCAATGAACGTCCCCACATTGGCGCCGCCGAGCGATGCCGTAACCGCTCTGTTCACTTCAGCCGCATGGACGTTGAACCGCGTCATGTTCGTGCGATTGAGCGTAATCTCAAGCACAGGCGCTTTGCCGAACGCGTCGAATTCCACATCTCCAGTGCCTGGAATCTTTTCGAGAATAGCTCTCGCTTCAGTCTGCGCCTTCTCCAAAAGTTCCAAATCCTGGCCAAAGATTTTCACGGCGATATCCGCCCGAGCCCCTTCAAGCAATTCATTGAAACGCATCTCAATCGGTTGAGTAATCGCCGGGCTCAGTCCGGGTGTTTTATCTTCCACAGTTTTACTCATCAATGCAGCCAATTCATCTTTGCTGATCCGCTTCCCCTCAAGCTTTCGCCACTGATCAGGTGAAACAAAGAAAACAAACGTGTCGGACAGATTTGGTCCCATCGGGTCCGTCTGGACCTCGGCAGTCCCAATCCGGGAATAGATATGCGCAATTTCAGGAAATTCCTTCAACAGCGCCGCTTCCGCCTTTTTCTGCTCCGACAGGGAAGTATCAATTCCCACGCTGGCTGGCCCCGTTAAAATCAGGACGGTTGATCCTTCATCCAATTGCGGTACGAATTCGGACCCGAGCCGTGTAAATTGCCAGATCGATAAGGCGAATAACAGAAGGGCGACAAAACAGATAGACCAGCGATGCCGCAACCCGAATTCCAATATCGGTTCGTACAATCGTTTCGCGCCTCTCACCAGCCAGTTGTCTCCTTCTTTCACGGGACCGGTCAGAAGAAAGGAACACAGCACCGGCACCACCGTAAGCGTCAGCACTAGCGATCCAATCAATGCAAACATCACGGTCAATGCCATCGGCTTGAACATCTTCCCCTCAATGCCGGTCAGCGAAAGAATCGGGACATAGACAATCGTTATAATCGCCACTCCGAAGACCATCGGTCTGCCGACCTGCTGGCTCGCTGCCAGAATTGTGTGAAACCGTTCCTGTGCTGTTAGGGGACGGCCGACTTGATGTTGCTTCAGGCCCAGTTGTCTGACCACGTTTTCCACAATGACAACGGCGCCATCGACAATCAGCCCAAAGTCCACCGCGCCCAGGCTCATCAAATTCCCGGACACTCCGGCCCGCACCATTCCAGTCAGGGCAAAAAGCATGGAAAGCGGAATCGCCAGTGCCACGATCACCGCGGCCCGCCAGTTGCCCAGCAGCGCAAAAAGGACAGCGATCACGAGAATGGCGCCCTCGAAGAGATTTTTTTCAACCGTATGAATTGTGCTGTCCACAAGCTCGCTTCGATCGTACACAGCCTGGACCTTTATCCCTTGAGGAAGTTTGTTCTGGATCTCGTTGAGTTTTGCATGCGCCTGCTGCGCGACCACCCGGCTGTTTGCCCCATTCAACATTAAAATCCAACCGACAATCCCCTCTTTGCCATTTACTGTGGATGCCCCGGTCCTGAAAGCCGAGCCAATCCCCACATCAGCCACATCTTTGACCTGGATCGGCAGCACTCCACTCCCAAACCGAACAGGCAGATTCGCGATTTCTTCGATCGTTTGAACCCGTCCGACTGAGCGGATCGTTACCTGCTCCCCTCCTCGTTGGACAATGCCGCCGCCGGCATTCTCCACATTTTCACCGATCACCCCGGCCAGCTCGTCGAAAGAAAGTCCCGCGCTCATCATTTTCTCGGGCCGCGGAAAAACGACGATCTGCTTTTCATACCCGCCCGATGTATTCACCTCAGCCACTCCGGCAACGGTTCGCAGCATCGGCTTGATGATCCACTCCTGAATCTGACGCAATTCGAGCAATTGTTCATAGCGCGTCGCCGGCTTGTTTGTCGCATTGGATGCATAATCTACCGTGTAGAAAAATACTTCCCCGAGACCCGTGGTAATCGGCGCCAGCCTCGGCTCAGTACCCGAAGGCATCTCTCCAACCAGATTTTGCAGACGCTCCGTGACCAACTGTCGTGCCCGGTAGATATCCGTGTGATCGGCAAACACCAGCGTCACTTGTGAAAGTCCGAACCGCGAAATCGAACGCATCTCCACCAGCCCTTGCAATCCCTGCATTTCCGTCTCGATTGGAAACGTAATTTGTTTTTCGATTTCCTCAGGCGCAAGAGCCGCAATCGTCGTGTTGATTTGCACCTGCACATTGGTGACGTCTGGAACTGCGTCCATCGGAAGCCGCTTTGCCGACCAAAGACCTGCGATGACCAGTGCGAGAACAGCGAGCAGCACAAAAACGCGCTGCCGAAGCGAAAAATCAAAAATGCGTTCGACCATATTGCCTCGGCATTACTTTCTGGACACGGGACAGCTTGGAGCATTTCCTTTCGAGCCGTGTTCGGTTAGCGCGATCGCCCACGTTAAGAGCAAAAAGCTCAAAGCCTTCATTTCTTCCCCTTCGTTTCGATGAGTGGCGTAGCCAGTCCGGTCAGTAATTCAAGCTCTTGGGCAGCCTTCAGTGTTTCCTCTTTCGTTTCCAACAATCCTTCGACCGCTTCCAGATATTGCTTTTGCAATTCCACGTACGTGCTCACTGGCACCGCCCCGAGCCGGTAATGCCGATCCGCCAGTTCAGCAGCTTCGCGAAAATGTTCCACCGCATCGGGCCACCACTTTCCCATTTCGCGCAACTTCGTTTCGTACGTTGCCGCCGCCTCCAGAACTTTTCGCTCGATCTCACGTTGAGTTGTGTTGAACGAAACCTCCGCTTGCATCTGCCGCGCCAGCGCCGCGTCGATATTCCCTTTGTTTCGGTTCCAAAGCGGGACCGGAATCGAAACCGCCACACCGATTGTCCGTTCGCGTTCAAAAGCATTTTCTTCCGTAAAAGTTGGTCCCACGGAAATGGCTGGAAAACGGTCGTTCTTTGCCAATGCCACGCGAAAACCCTGCTGAGCCAGTTCTACCGCGCGAACTCGAAGTTCGAAATTGTTGGTGCGGGCCAACGCGAGCAAAACCTCCGTCGGATTGGGTGAACGAAACGCCAAATCGGTTTGTCCGATGCTCAACGGAGCATCCGGAGTTGCGCCTCGGAGTTGATTCAGCTCGATTAATGCCGATTTCGTCTCGAGTTCTGCCCTGCCCGCTTTCCGCTGCATCGTCAGTTCTGTCGCCTCGATCACCCGTGTTTCCAGCAATGGTGTTAGCCCACCCGGATCGCGCTGCACCAGCACCTCCCGCAACGCTTTGAGACGATCCGCCACCTCCCGGGCGGCCACCGCTTTTTCTTGCGCGGCGAATAATCCATAAGCGAGAGCACGCATCCGATCCGTCAACGCCACCCGAAAACGTTCGAAACCGAGTTCGGCCAGTTCCACATCGCGGTTTGCGATAGCCTTTCGCAATCCAATCCGCCCTGGCCATTCGAATGGCTGTGCCACGGAAACGGACCAGGCCACTCCTTCCGCGCTGAGACTCGAAGCGCGGTCGCGCGCCGTTTTCTGCCCGACAGACCCCCTGATCTCAGGGTTTGCCAGAAGTCCGGCCGTTTTTCGACCTGCTTTGGCCGCCGCGATCTCCGCTTCGTAAAACTTCAGCTCCGGATTTTTCTCCTGCGCCTCAGCAACCAATTGTTCGATCGTCGTCTGTTCCGCGTGCCCGGTTCCGGTCAACGCGATTAATTGCAAAATAATAACTAAACTGCTTCTTTTCATTCTCTTCCCTTTTGAAACTCCGAATTGGATACAGCCTCCGTACACATTTCATCTGTGCACAGTTCGTTCAGTGTGGAATCAGGCTGTCAGGGAAGGAGCGCGTGGCGCAGCCGCCGTTCGATGGCCGAACTGCCAGCTCGCATGAAGAAAATCTAAAGGATCAAAACCGGTTGAAACAGCGAACGCCTCTGATTTGGGCGCTCGTTCTTCAGGCAAAATGTCCAGCGCCTGAAAAACGGGGACCGCAACGACGACAACATGCCTCTTCGAAAAATATTTCGCCGATTCCAGGGAGTTACAGAAATCGTCGTCGCATCCTTTATCTGCCGGTGAATTGCAATCCTGCTCATTTGCGCACGAGAACACCGTTCCATTGGCCAGCGGTTCAACCAGGCAATGCACCGGCATCCCCACCCAAATCAAGGCGAGCGCCAAACAGATCATGGCCCGTGCACCACGCATCTTCCTTACCTAACAGATCGACCACAGAATGCAAAGACTGAAGAGGCTCACGACAATCCCAATCGATACCCAACCGAAACAGCCGCCGCTCATCATGCCAATCCCTCTTCCCTGCAAATTACCGGCGTCATCCGATCATTAATCTCTTTTCAAAGACTTGTCTGGAGGCTAATCTCATCTGCCAAAGGTTCACCCCTCTCCTTGTGCATATGCCGACGCATCAAAATGGTGTTCAAGTGGCGCTGATGGATTCAGCCTCTCTCGCGCTGTTCGATCGCTATCTGCCACTGCCAACCGGGTTTGAATTTCACCATCCTTTCTCACTCAATGCCTTCGCATCCACTCGTGACTGTGGGGTGTTCATTGCGATTTCATGGATGGAATTCGCAAACGCGGATGCGATCAAAATGCTCCCCGGTAAAGAACTGCTGCCCCAAAAGGGCGCGTCTGATTCTCTGGACGCCGCAAATATCAAAACGCGACATTCCGGCTGCACTTCGCATCGGAGTGTCAGCCTTGCTTCTCGACCCAATTTCTCTCAACGAGATGCATCACGCCCTCGCGGCTGTCAGCACGGGAGGCATCTTCTTCAGCGCCGCGGCCCAGACTCTTTATCCGCTTCCGCGCGATCACGTCGATCGCCCTTGCCGTCTTCCATTTGGATTAACCCACCGCGAATACCAGGTGTTGCAATTGATTGAACAAGGCATGGCTCAAAAACAGGTCGCGAGCCATCTCAGTATCTCCCCAAACACCGTGAACAACCACATGGCCTCAGTCCGCCACAAACTCGGTGTCCAAAGCGCTAGGACTTGGGAAGTCCATTATCGGAAAAAATCGGCTTTGAAAAAACCGCTTTGATCGGTCCCCAAATTTCTCTCTGTGCTGAACTCGGTGGTCTTTGTGCCTCTGTGCTGTTGATAAACGCCCGTCAACATCCAGACACGATCTGCGAGCCGCAAAACACGATAAAACACGATAACGTTAATGAGAATTTTCAACGCAACTTCCTTCCTGCCAATTCCTTCTGCCGCAAAACACGATCTTGCACACAAAATCAAAACACAATATTACAAACTCCCTCTCTTCGCCGTTCCGCTCTAGCCACTCGCCACGCCTCACCAGCCACTAATCATGCGCAAGTACTTGATTTCACTCTTTTTCTTTCGATTTCACCTCAACCAGCCAGCGATTTTCGAGGCAACGAGAATCCAGCCCATTCTCGCCGTTCCATCTCCTTCCGAAATCTGACCGAGTCTCTCGACCCACAATCGTTGCGCCCGCGAATTTCAGAATGGGCTGTGGTCACCCTTTTTCTTTCCTTTTCTTTCCTTCGCCTGTGCGGCTCGCGCCTTCGCGCTCTTCTTGGCCACTGCCGCGGGCAGCTTCGTGGTGATCAAAAAGTGCCCGAAATATCGCTTTGTACCTCTTTGTATCGCCAGGCGATGTCAACCAAATCTGGCACGTACCTGACACGCACATTGGCACGTTCCGTGACACGTTTTGACACGCAAAAACCCCAGCATCTCGGTTCGCGCAAGCGAACGTCTCGTTTGGGGACATATTCGAGGCAGGCTTGGGAAGCCCAAACACGCTTTGGCACACAAAAACACGCTCTTTTTTAAAAACAATGTTTTCCGTCGCGGAGCGCCCCTTCCCAGGATTTCAATTTCCTTTGTCCACCCCCTTTTCCCCACAACTGATCACTCGAATACTGATTACCGATTACTTGTTCTCGCTTTCCCCACGCCGCTAGGTCGCAATGTCGCTACATCGCCCTCCCTCTGGCTTTCTTCAAACCTGAACTTAAGAGATTGTCCTTGCGCCAATAAAACATTAAACAACCTGCACATGAAAAACCTCGTTGCGCTGGTCTCTGCCTTCCTTGCTCTGGCCACCGTTGTCCGCGCCGAAGAACCCGCGGCCGGCAAGCAGGTGGAACAGGAATTGAAAGTGGGCGACAAAACAATTCCATTCCTGCTCTACCTGCCAAAAGATTTCAAAACGGATGGCGGGCAGTGGCCTTTCATGCTTTTTCTGCACGGCCGCGGTGAAAGCAGCGGGCCGCTCAGTTTGGTCAAAAAATGGGGACCGCCGCGTCTGCTGGATCGCGGTGAAAGCTTTCCGTACGTCATCGCCTCGCCGCAATGCCCCGTGAAAGAAAGTTGGGCGCAGCCCGGCCAGCAGGAGCTCCTGGTCGCGCTTATCGAACACATCAAGAAGAACTATTCTGTCGATTCAGACCGCGTGTATCTCACCGGCCTGAGCATGGGTGGCTACGGTTCATGGCGTCTGGCCGCAGACCATCCTGAATTATTCGCCGCTGTGGCTCCCGTTTGCGGCGGCGGCAAACCGGAAGACGCGGACAAACTTGCCCAACTCCCCATCTGGGTCTGGCATGGGACCGAAGACACCGCTGTGCCGCTTCAGAAATCGATCGACATGGTTGAAGCGATCAAAAAAGCGGGCGGCACCAAAATCCGCTTCACGACTCTCGAACACATTGGACACAACTCCTGGGAAGCGGCTTACGCCACGCCCGAGCTTTACCAATGGTTCGACAAGCAATCGAAAAAGGCCGTTGCGCCTCAGGAATGAACGGCTTAATCCCAATCCCATTCTTTAAATAGATCGGCGATAGGATAGGCAAAACCGGGTAACAGAGCTTCACCATCGATTTGGCCGCCGTGTCCAATTAACTTGCGGTTCTGCAGAGAATGGCAGATCTCCACCATTTCAGCGGTCGGATCAATGATCCAAACGAGCTTTGCTCCGCTGGAAAAGAAATCTTTTAACCGCGCTTCAATCTCGGTTCGCGAGTTGTTCGGCGACAGAATCTCGATGGCGAGATCGGGAGCGCCGGTGAAAAATCTTCTCGCGGATGGTTTAAAGCCGGCCTGCGCAAGCCGGGCTTTGCTAACAAAAGAAACATCGGGGGCGCGGCAATTTCGGTTTTGCATCCAGAAACCTGTGCTCGAATCCAGGATTACCCCAAGACGGTGTTCTCGATTAAAAATCTGGAGCGCGGTGGAAATGCGAATACAGATATTCCCGTGAAAAAAATCGTTCTTTGGGCTCATCACTAACTCGCCACTTACAACTTCTGTGTTGTAGCCGTTTTCGGGAAGAGCCTGCAATTCACTTTCGGTCCACTCTTTGGCCGGTATTGTGACAGTGGCGTTCACGTCCGCACATTAATCGACGCTTCAGCCCGTGTCGAGCTTCCAGCCAATTGCCAGCAAGCGCCGGTCCGAAAATCGCAAAAGAAGCAGTCTAAACTTGCCCTCATCCGAATGTTTGGTATGGGAATGAGCACAATGATCTTACAATCCCATCCCATGGCCAGGATTCTGTCTCTTTTCTTTGCGTCCAATCCTGTCTTTTGAACTTTCTTCCATTCAGTGGCGAAAAAGTATCTAATTGGGACGTTGCTCCTCCTTCACGTTTTTCTATTTCAGAGCGCCGCGAAGGAAACCGAAAAGCTTGAGACGATTGCAAGGGGTGGAGAACGTTACGTCTCACTGCAAAAGTGGGCGCGAGCGAAAGGTTTCAAAGTTATCTGGGACGGAACCAGCAAGGAATTCCAGATAACCAACAACTGGGCGAATCTCGGTTTCACCATCAATTCCAAGCGCTCTTCGGTGAATGGCCTGGAGCTTTGGCTTTGCTCTGCCGTTTTGGCGAACGGATCGACTTTGTACATCGGAGAGCGGGACATCTTTAAAACCATTCATCCCATTTTGTACCCAGAGAAAACCGGGAAAAAAGTCCGCACCATTGTAGTTGCCGCTGGCCACGGCGGGAAAGATCCAGGTTACCAGCTCGGTTTGCAGCAGGAAAAAAAATACACGCTGCTCATGGCCAAAACTCTAAAGGAAACGCTCGAATCAGCAGGCTTTAAGGTCGTGATGACGAGAACGTCAGATGTCTTTGTGGATGTCGACGAACAGGCGGAAATCGCAAACAGGGCGAAAGCCGATCTCTTCATCGCGGTTCATTATAATTCAGCCCCGGTTGTAGAGGCCAAGGGAGTTGAAACGTACAGTCTCACACCCGCTGGTGAAATCTCGACCAATGGAGGAACGCCCATGCCCAAATCTCCCGGCCACAAAAACGACCTCTTCAATATCCTCCTGGCTCATCGGGTGCATAAATCGCTTCTCCAGAACACCGACTTCGCGGATCGAGGCATGCGGCGAGCCGGCTTCATGATGCTGCGGAATATCAACATGCCCGGAATTTTGATTGAGGGCGGCTTTCTCTCGAACCCATTCGACGCTCAAAAGATTTATCACCCTGTTCAGCGCCGCAAAGTCGCTCGCGCCGTCACTGACGGCGTGCTTGCTTATGCAAAGCTGGTGGAACGAAAGTGAAAATAAAATTCTTTCTGGGAGAGTTGACGGCGGGAACGCTCTTTGCTAAAACAAAAAAAAAGGCGGAACTTGAGCCTTGCGACCCAAGCCCGCCTTCACCATGAACACAGTGGATTAACACTGTTGCGTGTCGGGTTGGAACCTCCGGGAAACCAAGAAAACCCGGATAACCCAGGCACGCATTTTAAATTAGCCCTAAAAGCGGGGAATTCCACCGGTTTTTTCGTATTTTTCAGCCTGCCGGAACGTCCTAAATAGCAAGACTTTATTTAAAGCAAAAAGGACCCATGAGCGAACCGATCATTTATCAGAAGAAGCCAATCGTCCAAAAAGTCGAACCGGGGACGTACTGGTGGTGCGCTTGCGGTCGCTCCTCGAGCCAACCCTTCTGCGATGGATCGCATCAAGGGACAGGTTTGGAACCAAAAGAGGTTGAGATTAAAGAACCCGGAACTGTTGCCTGGTGCGCATGCAAACATTCGAAAACGATGCCGTTTTGCGATGGCACGCATAAAACATTGCCGTGATTGGAGGCTGCGGTTCTATCGTGATACCTTGCTTCAAAGATTGTCCTAACGTAAGCTCGATTTATGGATAATGAGGTTCCGCCGATTCACACGCCGCCACCGCCCCCAGTCGTTTCCGCGCCGCCTCCAATTATCGTCAACACACCGCCGCCGCAAAGGAGCGGAGGCCGCGGTTGGATGTTTCTTTCTTTCGCTTTGCTCATTTTAGTTGGATTGATGTTCTTTGGCCGCATGGCCCGAATGGTGGCTGGAGCTTCAAAGCATACCACAGGCGTGCAAAGTGGCCGGTACTTTGAAGAAATCACCGTCGAAAATCCGAGCGCTCCGGACAAAATCGCGATTATCGACCTGGATGGAATCATTACCAGTGAACCATGGGACCGGAGCGGCCACAGCATGGTCGACACGATCGCCGATCAGTTGAAACTGGCTTCGAAAGATGATTCGGTGAAGGCTGTGATTCTCAAAGTCAATTCGCCTGGCGGCGAGGTCATGGCGTCCGATGATATTGCGAGAGCCATTCGCGATTTTCAGGCCAAACACAGCAAACCGGTTATCGCTTCGATGGGAAGCATGGCGGCCTCTGGCGGTTATTATGTATCGGCCCCTTGCCAATACATCGTCGCCAACGATCTCACGATGACCGGAAGCATCGGCGTGATCATGTCCTCGTTCAACTATCGCGCGTTGATGGACAAGATCGGGCTTCAACCAAAGGTTTTTAAGAGCGGCAAGTTCAAAGACATGCTCAGAGGCTCCAAACGTCCTGAGGAAATTGATCCCGCGGAGGAAAAGATGATCCAGGACATGATCATGGAGACGTACGACAAATTCAAACAGGTAGTGCAGAATGGTCGCACCGAAGCTGCGAAGAAAAATTTGAACAACCCGGAGGGATTACAAGGCAAAAGCCTGGCTCCAAATTGGACAGATTATGCTGATGGTCGAGTTCTGACCGGGAAAAACGCCTATGAACTCGGATTTGTGGATCAGATTGGCACGTTTCAAAACGCCATTGAATCGGCCACAAAACTGGCGGGACTAAAGAGAGCCCATTTGATTCGCTATGAAGAACCCTTCAACCTGGGCCGCTTGCTCGGTTTTGGCGTTCAGTCTCGCGCCGAGAGCAAAGCGATCAAGGTGGATCTTGGTCTTGATCTGCCAAAACTTGAAGCAGGCCGGATGTATTTTCTTTCGCCGACAGTAACTTACTAGGATTCGTTTGGTTTGTGTTCGGGATGGCATGCATCGCGCTGCGCGGGTGAATAACTTTTTTTCTCTTTTTCACTTTCCCAATTGCGTGGGTTTTCCTCTTCACGTTACTCTTTGCCTCCCTCGATGACGAACGAACAGGTCACGCTAACGGTAGCTCATGAAGCAGGAGAACCTCTTAATCGTCGCCGATAGCGAGCACGACGCTAACATGCTCTACGCGGTTCGGATGTTCGTTCCCGATCCGTTCATTTATTTTCGCGTCGACGGCAGATGCCATTTAATCTTGAGCGATCTGGAAATTGATCGCGCCAAAAAAAATGCGCGGCATTGCCGGGTGCTTTCGCTCACCCATTATCAGGAGCAGATCAAGAAACTGGGAATCAAGAGACCGAGCCTGGCGCATGTCATCCGCGCCGCCTTAAAAGACAAACGCCTCAAAAAAATCAGCGTTCCGCCGAGCTTTCCGCACGGCCTGGCAAAGCAACTTCGCGACCTTGGCGTTAAAGTAAAACTCGCCAAGGCCTGCTTCCCCGAGCGCGAATTGAAAACCGCCGAAGAGGTGAAAAAAATCAGCGCTGCTCTGATGATGGCTGAAGTGGGCCTTTCGGAGGGAATCCAAGCCCTGAAGCGAGCAAAAACGTCAAAAAATGGAACGCTGCTCTACAACAATAACCCTTTAACCTCCGAACGCCTGCGGGCCATCATCGACACCGCCATCATCCAGGCGGGCGGTCTGGCAAACCATACCATTGTGGCTGGCGGCGGCCAGGCGTGTGATCCCCATGAGCAAGGTTACGGCCGATTGAAAGCCAACGCCCCCATCATCATTGACGTTTTTCCACGCTCGCAGAAGACCGGCTACTTCGGCGATATTACTCGCACCGTTGTCAAAGGACGCGCGAGTGATACGGTCCGCCGCATGTACCAGACCGTCGCCAAAGGCCAGGAAATTGCCTTCCGCCACATCAGCCACGGCTCCTCAGGAAAAGATATTCACCAACTCGTCGCCGATTATTTCGAGTCGCAGGGATTCAAGACGGGCAAACACAAGGGGCGCATGCAAGGGTTCTTTCATGGGACCGGGCACGGTGTTGGTTTGGAAATTCACGAAGCTCCGCGTATTGGCAAAACTTCCATCGACACGCTCCAGGCCGGACATGTTGTGACGGTCGAACCTGGACTTTACTATCCCGGCATCGGCGGTATCCGGCTTGAAGATATGGCTTTCGTTACAAAGAACTCGCCCAGAAATCTGACAAAATTTGAGAAGTCGCTGGAAGTATAAGAAGTCTCGCAGCGTATTGGCGTCGAACTAATTCAGCAAATGATACCAATTGTCGCGTTGATGAGCTTCATATCCGAGTTCGGTGATCAGTCGCTTCATATCATCAACCGTCATCCGAAAAGTCGTGCCCGCCTGTGACACCACATTTTCTTCGATCATGATGCTGCCGAGATCGTTCGCTCCGTACTTCAACGCCAACTGCCCGACGTCCAAACCCTGGGTCACCCACGAACTTTGCACGTTCGGAATATTGTCGAGATAAATGCGACTCAGCGCCTGGGTGCGCAGATATTCCTGGGCACCGACGGTCGGGGCGCGCAATTTTGTGTTCTCCGCCTGGAACGTCCAGCAGATGAACGCCGTGAAGCCCCCGCTCTTGTCCTGCTGCGCGCGCACGCGTTCGAGATGCTCGATCCGATCCTCAATTGTTTCCACATGACCGAACATCATCGTCACGCTGGAATTGAGGCCCAACCGATGCGCCACATCCATGACGCCCAACCAATCATCAGTCATCGCTTTTAGGGGTGAAATGCGCTGCCGCACTCGATCGACCAGAATCTCGCCACCTCCGCCGGGAATCGATCCCAGACCGGCCTTTCGAAACTGCGCGATGATTTCCTCAAGCGGCAAATTGAAAACATCACGGAAATGAATGAATTCACTTGGGCTGAATCCGTGGATATTGATTTGCGGATACTTTCCTTTGATATGGGAAAGAAGGTCGATATACCACTGCATCGAAAGCTTCGGATGATGTCCCCCCTGCATCAAAATCTGGGTGCCACCCAGGGCGATTGTCTCTTCGATCTTCTGGTCCATCTCTTCGTGAGTGATCACGTAGGAGTCATCGTCTTTCTCCGTCCGGTAGAACGCGCAGAACTTGCAATAAACATTGCAAACGTTCGTGTAGTTAACATTGCGATCAACGATGTACGTGACGATCTCGTTGCCGCGGTTCTGGTAGGAACTGGCCTTGTTCAGCTCACGACGCCTGTTGGCTAAACTGCCAAGATCTTCGAGGGGAAGTTTGTACAGATCGAACGCTTCTTGTTGAGAGATCCTCTCTCCGTTCCAAACCTTTTGCAGCAGATGATCAGATGGCGCGCCATTCCCAGTCACATTGCTAAGATACTAAATGAGCAACCGGAAACAAGAACAGGCAACGCAATCTGTTATTGCTCCAACTTCGCTTCGTTCACCCAACTGATATTCCAACTGATTTCGTTGTGCGGCTTGTTATCGTTATTCCAACGGCTTCGCCAGGGATTGTCCCTCTTGGGATCGATCACGTTCTTACGGATCGCGGCATCTGAATGACCATCGGCAAAGAGGATATTTGTCCGGCGATTGTGCCGATTGGAAGGCCACTGTCCCTCTTCTGTCGGGTCGACATTCGCGTCCCAGCTCCCGTCCGCTTTGCTGTCTGCCAGCATAATCATTTCGCTGGGGGCGACCACCATCGCTTCGGTCACGGGACCTTTGTAAAACCCTCCATCCACATCTCCACCCAACCCGAGCTGAGGATTGGCCTGAAGATTAATACCCCAATCATTCATCGCGAGAGAGAATTTGCTGGTATTGGAAACCCCAAAAGGATTCGTAGCTTTTTTGCCGGGTTCGCCGAGGGTTGTATTAACGTTCGTATCCCACGCGAAAGCGGATTTTGCCGCCGGGCAATTAAACACCTGTCGATTCGTTCCAATTTGTCCGCACAATCGCTCCGGCCAAACGTAAACACCACGCGCCACCGAATAGCTTCCGGGATATTTTCCATTGTTATCCTGGACGTACATAATTGTCCCGAGCCCGATTTGCCTCAGGTTGTTCAAGCATTTGGTCGACTTGGCTTTGGCTTTGGCCTTTGCCAGTGCGGGCAAAAGCAAACTGGCTAAAATCGCGATGATGGCAATCACCACCAGTAATTCGATTAGAGTGAAACCTCTGCGACTCATCAACCTTACTTTCATAGTGCGGTCATTCCACCTTATCGCTTCTCCCCTCGCGAGGCAAGCTGTGCGTTGCAATGCACTGCCTTCCGCAGTAGCTTCACGCCTTTCATGGCATTAAACTGGGCCGATACCGTAACGCCAACCAGCCTCGCTCCGCTGTCCCGATCTTTTTACGAACCAAGCGCCAAAGTTGTTGCGCCGCGCCTGCTTGGTCATTATCTCATTCGTCAAACGCCAGAAGGACTGTGCGGTGGCGAAATCGTCGAAACGGAAGCCTACATCAAAGGAGACCCCGCCTGCCACGCCTTTGTCGGTCGGACTGCTCGAAATGAAGTCATGTGGGGCCATCCCGGGCATGCTTACGTCTACCTGATCTACGGGTTTTACTTTTGTTTCAACACCGTCTGCCGTCCGGAACACGATGCCGAAGCCGTCCTGGTGCGCGCCGTCGAAGCAAAATGGGGTACGCCCTGGATGCGTCTCAATCGGCCCGTGGAAAAAGACCCGGCGCTCACCAGCGGTCCCGGCAAGTTGTGCGTCGCGATGAAAATCGATCGGTCGCTCGACGGCGTCAATCTATGCGATGCCAATTCCGAATTGTTCGTCGCTGAAAACCCGGACGTTCGAAAATTCCGCCGTCAACGAGGCCCGATGATCACCACCACCCGGATTGGACTCACCCGGGCCGCCGATTGGCCATTTCGCTTTTATCTCGAGAAAAGCCCATTCGTCTCCAAGAAGATCCGCGTGCCACCAAAATGTGACTGAGGTCAGCTTAGGCCTTTTGTAATTCCTGGACAATGTACGGTGCGAACTCCGCGTGAAGATAAGGAGGGATGCGCGCTTTGAATGTCGCAGTCTCTCCTTCGTAATTCCGCTCAATCACCTGCCCGACATCGTGCAAGCGTGCAATGACGTCGGAAGCCTCATGCGGAACTCGAAGCTGAAGAAATTCGCGAATGGGCCGGAGTTCAGCGCCGAGCGCATGCAACAGTTCTGGAATTCCTTCACCGGAGGCCGCCGAAATAGCAACGGCAGGATGATAATGGCGAAGAAATCGCTGAACGATTTCGGGCAATTCTACTTTATCGATCTTGTTGAAAACCATCAGGGTCGGTTTCCCGTCAGCATGGATTTCCTTCAAGACCTCGTTCACGGCCTCAATCTGGGCTTCGGCCTGCGGATGACTGACATCGACCACATGAACCAGGAGATCAGCCTGGACCACTTCTTCCAACGTTGCCTTGAACGCTTCGACAAGGCGATGCGGCAGTTTGCGAATAAAGCCGACCGTGTCGCTCAACAGCGCGTTTTGATTAGTCGGAAGCCGCAGTCGGCGCGTGGTAGGATCGAGCGTGGCGAACAATTTGTTTTCAGCCAGAACGTTCGCGCCTGTAAGCTTGTTCAACAACGTCGACTTACCGGCGTTCGTGTAGCCGACGATGCTGGCCAGCGGCCATTGGCTCCGCTGGCGACCATAGCGCTGCGTCGTTCGCTGACGTTGCACCAGTTCCAGCTCTTCTTCGATCCGGTCGATTCGTTCCTGGACTTTCCGACGGTCTGCTTCGAGCTGTGTTTCACCTTCACCACCGCGCATACCGATACCGCCCTTTTGCCGGGACAAATGGCTCCAGTAACGAGTCAGTCGTGGAAGCAAATGTTGAAGCTGGGCGAGTTCGACCTGCAGCTTGCCTTCGCGCGTGCGAGCGCGTTGCGCGAAAATGTCAAGAATCAGCGAGGTGCGATCGAGTATCTTGCACTCGAAAAGTTTTTCCAGGTTACGACTCTGCGCCGGCGAAAGCTCATCGTCAAAAATGACCGTATCGACATCGTTTTGCTGGCACCATTTGGCGAATTCAGCCGCTTTGCCCGATCCAATAAAAGTGCCGGCGACAGGCGCTTCGAGCTTTTGACTGCCGGCGCCGACCACTTTCCCTCCCGCGGTGGCGGCCAATTCAGCAAGTTCCTCCAGAGAATCCTGGATGTCCCATTTTGTGCGGCCTTTGAGTTCAGCTCCTACGAGGAAGACCTTTTCGGTCCGTTTGTTGGAGGTTTCGACTAACGCTTTCAATTAGTTTTACGACAATATAGGCCGTTGTTCGTCCCGCGCAAACAGGAACGGAAGGTCAGAATTTTATCTTTTGTTTGTCCGGCGCTTCATTCGCGCGATAAAGCACCACGACATTTCCCAGTAACGTTACGAGGTGTGCTCCAGCCTTTTCCGCCAGTTGGGGCGCCAGTTCCTTCCGTTGCTTCTTAAACTCGGTGAATTTTATTTTCACCAGTTCGTGGCGATCAAGTTCCTGGCTGACGCTTTGGATGAAAGCGGGACTCAGGCCATTCTTCCCAACTTTCAGGGTCGCGTCCATTCGCTGGGCCATCCCCTTCAGTTTACGAATCTGCGCGTTATTCAGTTCCGCTGTCATGGCTCAACTTACTTTGGTTCTCGATTGCCGCCACTTGTCCAAACCGACCGCCAGAATGATCACAATGCCGATGATAATTTCCTGCATGTAATTCGGCCAATCGCTCTGGGTAGAACCACTCCGAAGCACCGACATCGTCAATGCGCCGATCATCGAACCGAGAATGCTGCCGGTGCCGCCGTTCAAGCTGGCCCCACCGATCACCACCGCGGCGATGATATCCAGCTCAATTCCAATGGCGGTGCTCGGATCGCCCTGGCGCAGCCGAGAAAATTGCATCACGCCTGCGAGACCGAAGAAAACGCCAGCCAGAGTGTAAATGCCAGTTTTCACCAGACGCGTGCGGATCCCGCAAAGCCGCGCGGTCGCTTCATTTGAGCCAATCGCGAAAATGTACCGGCCAAAAACCGTTCGCTTCATGACGATGGTCATGATGATCGCCAGGTTGATCGCAATCGCGATTCCCGGCGAGAGATACAAGCTGGTCGGCTTTTCCGGATCGGGAATGGCCATCAGCACCTGGATATACGAAAGCGGCGCGTTCGACGGAAGATTCACCGTCTGATTTTCTGCCAGCCATTTGGACAAGCCACGCGCAATCCCCAGCATGCCGAGCGTGACAATGAACGGAGTCATCCGGAAAATCGAGATGATCGAGCCGTTGATCAGCCCAATCAACGCGCCAAGCCCAACCGCAGCGGTGTAAGCAGCAGCGATCGAATGCCCCTCCTTGATCAACCACGCCGTCAGCACGCTCGTCAGCGCAATCACTGAACCGACACTCAAATCAATACCGCCACTCACGATGATCATCGTCATCCCGAGCGCGCCGATCGCCACAATCACCGTTTGCGTCAGGATCAGCTTGAAATTGTAAATGCCGAAGAAACTGCCTCGAACATCCGCCGGCATGATCACGGCAAACAAACCGCAGACAAACAAAAGAATCAGGAAAGGGCCGAGAAGATTAAAAATCGCAGTAAAATTCTTCCGGCGCGCGGCGGGCGTGCGCACCTCCTCTTTCGTCTCGGCAGCAGCGGTCAAACTCTGGGGCATCCGCCGTTCTTTATAATTGAAAGCTTCCCCTGATGACAAAGCACAAATGGCCGTTTGGAACGCAAGTATTGTTGAAACCGTTCGCCCGTACGGCATGCACTTACCGATCGTGATATCCCCGAGAGATCGCAAGTCGCTGCGATGACTATTTCGAGCAACAGGCGTTGGCGGTGCAGCAAATGGCATCGGGATGGCAACACTCGGCGGTGTGTTTCTTTTTGTCAGTATTGATCTGCCAAAAGACGGAGGCCGAGGATCGTACCGAGTCAGACAGAGGCTGATTTTTTTCGGATGCGATAGGGTGGCGCCTCCTCTTTGACATGGAAACCGATCTGCCGCTGAGGTTCGGATGGGTCTTCCGGAGGCTCCATCAGTTCGCGGATCGCTTCGAAAACAATCTTGAATTGGGCATCATATTTTTTCTCGAGAGCATCGAGCTTACGGGCGAGGTCCCCATGGGAAGCAAGAATCTGACGAAGACGCACGAAAGACCGCATGATCTGCACGTTGACCTGAACCGCACGAGTGCTGCGGAGAACGCTGGAGAGCATGGCGACGCCCTGCTCTGTGAACGCGTACGGTCGAGCACGCCGCAAACCACCCCAACTTGAAGTCACAATTTGTGACTTCAAGTTCGTAAACTCACGGGAATTAAGCTGAAACATGAAGTCCGAGGGGAATCGATCGAGGTTGCGTTTGACAGCTTGAATCAAATGTTTGGCTGGGACGCCGTAGAGTTCGGCGAGATGAATGCTGAGAATCACCTTTTGGCCACGGAGCAGGAAAATGTGCTGCTCAATCCGTTCGAGAGGGATGATGTTTGCGCGAGGCATATTAAAGGACTGGGCTCAGTAACGAGTTGCGGTTAGCTCGGCACGCATTGAAGCGAAAAATACGGAAAAATTCAATGAGTTTTAGTCCATTAGTTTGCGGAGGTACTCGCGGACTTTCTCAAGGTCGGATGTGGGCGCTTTGCAGGCTGTGCCAGTGCAGACGTAAGCGACGGGTTTTTCGGATTTGGGCAGAGTCCGAGCGAACTCTTCGACTGGACCGGCTGTCCCGAGGACCACCTTGTTTGGCTGATAGACCGAATGCACGGCCGCGATGAGGTCTTTCGTTTCGGCTGCTTTAGGATCTCCGACAATGGCCGCGCGGCGGGGTTCTTCGAGATAGAATTCGAGGCCATGCAGCATGAACGGGACGGCCTGGGGGAGTTGCTGGAGGCGGTCGGCGTAGAGGCGGAGGGTTTTCTCGGCGGCGGCTCTGTAATTCTTGTTGTCGGTGATGGCGCCGAGTTTGAGCAGGGCGAGGATGGCGACGGAATTGCCAGACGGTTCGGCGCCGTCGTAATCCTCCTTAATGCGAAGGATGAGGTCTTTGGCATTCGCGCCGGATTGCCAGAAGCCGCCAAGTTCCTTGTCGTAGAAACGGTCAAGCATGCTTTCGGCGAGGGCGACAGCGAACTCGAGATGAGCCGGATCCAAGGTGGCCTGGTAGAGTTCAAGGACACCGGCAAGCAAATCGGCGTAGGCATCGAGGAGTTGGACGTTGTCGCGTTCGCCATCGCGCCAGCGGGTGTAAAGGGTTTTTGTTTTTGCGTCCCAGAGTTTGGATTTGAGGAATTCGATATTTTTTTCAGCGGCAGCGCGATAGGCTGGATCTTTCAAGACGACGGAGGCGCGAGCGATGGCCCCGAGCATCATGCCGTTCCAGGAGGCGAGGATTTTGTCGTCGAGATGAGGGCGGACGCGTTTGGCGCGGGCGTTGAAGAGTTTTTCTTTGGCGGATTTGAGAAGAGCCTGCTCGGATTCCCAGAGTTTCGAATCGACCACGCTCAATACATTTTGGTTTGGGAGAGGATTTGGGTCGCTGTGGTCCACGAAGTTGCCTTTCTCGGTGATGCCGAAATGGCGAATAGCGACTTTGGCTTCGTCTTTGGTAAGAAGCTTTTCAACCTCTTCTTTTGTCCAGGAGTAGAATTTTCCTTCCTTTCCTTCGCTGTCGGCATCTTCGGCGGAGTAAAAACCGCCGCCGGGATGAGTCATGTCGCGCAAAACGTAGCGGATAATATCGCGAGCGACATCGGCATGCTGGGCATTGCCGCTGACCAGCGAAGCGTCGAGATAAAGATGAATCAACTGGGCATTGTCATAGAGCATCTTTTCGAAATGGGGCACGAGCCATTGCGCATCGACGGAGTAACGGGCGAAGCCGCCGCCGAGTTGATCGTACATGCCACCGCGGGCCATCGCTTCGCAGGTGTGCAAAACCATCTTGATGGCCTCATCGTCCTTGTTTTTCGCGCCATAGAGCAGCAGGAACGAAGGCTGGCTGGGACGCGGAAATTTCGGCGCGCCGCCGAAGCCGCCATTTTTCGGGTCATACTCGGCTTTGAATTTGTTCGCGGCGTTTTTCAGAACCGCCGGGGCGAGGGCCAGATTGTTTGTCGGCTCGACGGTCGTGTAGTTCGCGAGCTGCTCATGCATGTTGTTGGCCGATTGAATCACTTCGCCACCACGCGTTTCCCAAAGTCGAACGATATGCTCGAGCATTTGGAGGAAACTGGGCCGACCGTAGCGCGGTTCCGGCGGAAAATAGGTGCCGCCATAAAATGGTTTCAAATCGCCAGTGAGAAAAACATTGAGAGGCCAGCCACCGCCCTCGCCCATCGCCTGCACCGCGGTCATATAAATCTTGTCGACGTCCGGCCGTTCCTCGCGATCGACCTTGATGCTGACAAAATGTTCGTTCAGATATTTGGCGAGCTTTTCGTCCTCGAACGATTCGCGTTCCATGACGTGACACCAATGGCAGGTGGAGTATCCAATGCTGAGAAAGATCGGTTTATTTTCCTTGCGCGCTTTTTGAAATGCGTCGTCGCCCCAGGCGAACCAATCGACCGGGTTATGCTGATGCTGGAGGAGATAAGGCGACTTCTCCCTCGCCAGGCGGTTGGTGTGAGCATTTGGCTGGGTAGCTGGCTTCATTCCTTGTTTCTCTTGTGTGGTTTCGCTCCGTCCCGACAAAACAAAGCCGGTCGCAACCGCAAAGGCCAGAAGCGCTCCTGCTTTGATCGATCCCATCACATTAGCCTGACTCGAAGCGGGCCGAGGGGCAAGTGTAAGAAAGTTCCCGCTCTCGGGAATCGACGACGACTCTTTTGCGTCTTATGCTCGGTGCGGAATGAAAATCCGTGTCCAGATCAGCCTGCTCGCGCTGGTTGGATGTTTTGCCGCAGTGCCGCTTGCGCGTGGAGCTGCGGAAAAGGATTGGGCTTTTCGTTCTTTTAAAAAGCCGGACGTGCCAGCGTCGGCCTTTCCAGTCCTGGCTTGGAATGAATTGGATCATTTCATTCAGGCCGCGTTGAAAGCGCAAGATCTTGGCCCTTCCAGCCGAGCGGACAAGCGGACGTTGATTCGACGAGTTTATTTCGACCTGATTGGTCTTCCGCCAACGCCGTCTCAAATCGAAGCGTTCGTCAATGATTCTTCCGATGATGCGTGGGAGAAACTGATTGACGAGTTATTGCGTTCGCCTCATTACGGCGAGCGTTGGGGACGGTATTGGCTGGATGTCGTTCACTTTGGCGAAACCCACGGTTACGACAAAGATAAACCGCGCCCGAACGCCTGGCCTTATCGCGATTACGTAATCCACGCGCTCAACTCGGACAAGCCGTACTCGCGCTTCGTCCAGGAACAGCTCGCCGCTGATGTGCTTTTTCCGGATGAACCGTCCGTGATCCCGGCGACTGGTTTTATCGCGGCCGGCCCGTGGGATTTCGTCGGGCATGTGGAACTTCCCGAGACAAAAATGGATGGGCTCAGCGCCCGCTACAACGACCGCGATGACATGGTGATGAATACCATGTCAACGTTCATGAGTCTTACCGTTCATTGCGCCCGTTGCCATGATCATAAGTTCGATCCCATCCCGACGAAGGATTATTACCGGTTGCAGGCCGTTTTTGCGGGGGTTGATCGGGCAGACCGCGAATTTGACACCGATCCTGATATCTATAAACAACACAAAGAGCTAAAGCGAAAAAGGGAACAACTCAAAGAGGAACTGCGCGAAATTTTGGCTGAGATCAATAGTGTCAGCAGCCCGGAGCGAACGGCATTGGAAAGAAAGCACAAACAGGTGCTGAGCCGACTGAAAGGGATCAAGGAGGTTCCGCTTACGAGTCCGAGTAACGGTTATCACAGCGGAATCGAAAATTTACCTAACATTTCGAAATGGGTGCAGATTGATCTCGAAGTCCCCCGCCCTATCGAACGCATTGTGCTGATTCCGGCGCGCCCCACAGATTTTCCAGATACGCCCGGTTTTGGTTTTCCGATCGATTTTCGAGTCGAGATTTCTGATGATGAAGATTTCCGGCGACCAATACTGGTGCGCGAGGAAACGAATTTAAAAAATCCGGGAAACGAAAGCGTTGAAATCAGAACGACGCGTTCAGCGCGTTTTGTCCGCGTTACAGGCACGAAGCTTTGGGAACGGACAAAGGATTATGTGTTCGCGCTCGGAGAAATGCAGATTGTCTCAGGCGGAACGAATGTCGCATTGAACAGGAAAGTAACGGCGGCCGATTCCATCGAGGCCGGTCGCTGGTCAGTCAAATACCTCGTGGATAATTTCAGCAGCCGCGAGCCGTTGGGAATCGCGCCTGAAGTGGCCCGGGCAAAGACGGAAAAAGAAATACTTCAAACCGAGGAAAAGCAGATCAAAAATCAAATCGAAGTGCTGATCGAGAATTCGGCTTCGACAGAACTAAAAGATAGCCGGTCCAAAACAAATCTGGAATTGGAAGAAACACAAAAGAGACTGGGCGCTTTGCCGAAACCGCAAATGGTTTACGCAGCGGCCCACGAGTTCGCAGCCAGCGGAAGTTTTCATCCGGCAAAAACCCCGCGCGAAGTTCATTTGCTCAAACGCGGTGAAGTGAAATCGCCCGGCGAACTAATGCAACCGGGCGCGCTTTCCTGTTTCGCCGATTTACCTTTTGAATGCACAAGTCCGCAAGATGAAGGAAGTCGGCGCGCAGCTCTGGCCCTGTGGTTAACCAATACCAACAATCTTCTGCTCCGCAAATCGATTGTGAATCGCGTCTGGCAATACCACTTCGGCCGGGGGCTTGTGGACACGCCGAATGATTTCGGGCATATGGGTTCAAGCCCCAGCCATCCGGACCTATTGGATTGGCTTTCGTATTGGTTCCTGGAGAACGGAGAATCTCTTAAGAAGCTCCACAAGCTCATTTTGATGAGCCATACCTGGCAGCAACGGTCCGCGGACAACCCGGCATTTGCGCGGATCGATAGCGATAATCGTCTGCTCTGGCGGATGAATCGCACCCGGCTGGACGCAGAATCGCTCCGCGACTCGATCCTGTTCGTCAGCGGCGCGCTTAATCCGCGAATGGGCGGGCCTTCGGACCAGCAATTCTTTTTCAAGGACGATCACTCGCCTGTTTATGACTATGCCCGCTTCGATGTGGAAAGTCCGAATGGACATCGCCGCAGCATTTACCGATTCCTCGTTCGTAGCGCGCCCGATCCGTTCATGGAAGCGCTCGATTGCGCAGACCCATCCCTGCTCGTTCCGAAAAGGAATATCACGTTGACTGCGCTTCAAGCGCTCGCGACGCTTAATAACAATTTCGTAATCGCACAAACCGAATCTCTCGCCAAGCGCCTGCGCGGCGAGTGTGCCGGTATTGATACGCAAGTCGAACGCGCCTTTCTGCTCACCCTCTCGCGGAAACCCACCGATGAGGAAAAGAAAAAGTTATCTGACTACGCCACGCACAACAGCCTGGAGGCGCTCTGCCGTCTAATGTTTAACTTGAACGAGTTTGCCTTTGTGGATTAATTTGGCCGCAAATCACTGGGCCGAATTGACTTTGAGCGATAAGCTCAGTAATTAGATGGTGCTGGTATGAATTTTGATATTTCGGACTTGTTGAGTTCCTGGGAGTACCAGGCGGGCCAAATTGTGGTCCGCCGATTTCAGGGCAAGGATGGAAAGGAAAAAATTCAACTCCGCGTCGATCTTGGCCTGCTCCAAATGAATGCGTTTGGCCGGCCTGATGGAAAACAGCCTTTCGGTCACGAAAGCCTCTTCGAACATTACAAAGCCCGGCTCAAAAAACACGAGGAAGAGCACGAAGGCAGCGACGAAGATTTCAAAATCGACGCTGAAGATTGCTCGAAGCTTCAGCAGGAAGCGATTCAGTTTCACCACCGCTATATCTGCCTGTTCCAACTAAAAGACTACGCCGGGGTGATCCGCGACACCGAGCGAAACATTCAAGTTTTTGATTTTGTCGAGCAGTACGCCGAAGCGCGCGAGCTTGCCTGGTCGGTGATGCAGTTGCGTCCGCAACTTCTGATGATGCAAGTCCGCGCCAGGGCGACCGTCGCGCAAGAAGCGGGGGAGCATGCCAAAGCGATCGAGGCGATCCAGACCGGCATCGACGATTTGAAAGCTTTTTATACGAAGCTTGAGCGTCCCGAACTGGCCGAGCAAAGCGGCGAAGTTCAATCGCTTGAAGCCTACCTCGAAGAAATTCGATCCACACGGCCTCTGACCGAGCGCGAACGCCTTGAGAAAGCGCTCGAAGAAGCAATTCGCCGCGAAGATTACGAAAAGGCCGCGCATTACCGCGACAAGCTCCGGAAGTTGAGCCTTTAATTTATGTCCCTCCAGGAGAAGCTCGGGCAGGAAATTAAATCGGCCATGCTGGCGCGGGATGCTGACCGCCTAAGCGCGCTCCGCATGCTCAAATCGGCCATCGGGTACATCCAGATCGAAAAGAAAGTCGAAACTCTTCCGGACGCCGAGTTTATTGCCGCCGTTCAAAAGGAAGTGAAAAAGCGGCGTGATTCTGTCGAGCAATATGAAAAAGGCGGACGTCCTGAACTGGCCGCCAAAGAAAAAGAGGAAATCACCGTTCTCGAATCTTTCCTTCCGCAACCATTCTCCCCCGAAGAACTCGAGGCGCTCGTAAAACAAGCTATCATTGAAAGCGGCGCCGCCAGCAAAAAGGAGATGGGGCAAGTGATCAAAGCGGTGCAGGCCAGGGCGCTTGGCCGCGCCGAAGGCAAAACCATCAGCCAACTCGTGGGGAAACTTCTCCCTTGAACAAAATCGACCGCGGCGATTATTCGACTACGGAAAAATGATGCACCTGCACATTTTTTCCGCAACGGATTTTTCGTGCAGGTGCATTATTTTTCCGTAATTACTTTTGCGGGAAGATCTGGTAGAGCAGCAGGTAAATCACTACGCCGGTCACCGAAACGTACATCCAGATTGGCCAGGTCCAACGGGCGATTCTCTTGTGCAGTTCCCATCTTCTTCGGACAGCCCGAAACACCGTGAGGAGCACCAGCGGAACAATGACAACGGCCAGGACGGTGTGCGTCAGAAGAATCAAAAGATAGATTGGCCGAAACCAGCTCGGGTTTTGAAAAACGGTCCGGCCCGCGAACGAGTGGTAAGTCAGATAGCAAGCCAGGAACAGAGTCGAAGTGATGAGAGCGCCGATCATGCAGTTCCGATGCGCCACCTGCTTCTGTTGCCTGATGTAGAAATATCCGAGGCTCAACAGGACAGTGCTGGCGCCGTTCAGGCAGGCGTTTACCAATGGAAGATCAGAAAGGCTCATCAGCTTTCGCGAAGCAGCGCCCGGATGTCCCGATCGATTTTCTCGTGAAAATCCGGTTCAAGACTCTCATAGGCCTCTCCCCGCATTCTTCCATGCTTATCGATCAGCATGAAAACGGTGGTGTGAATGAACAGGTCATTTGGATTCTCCTGATCCTCTTTGGATTTTTCTTCAGCGCCAAGTTTCAAACTCCCCTTCGCCAACTGTTTGATTTCGGGCTTTGGGCCGGTCAGGAAAAACCATCGGTCAGGATCGTTTTGGAATTTCTCGGCGTAGCTTTTCAAAACAATGGATGAATCGTGATCCGGATCGGTCGTCAATGTGACCAGTTTCAGATCTTGCTCCCCTGAAAATCTTTGCTGCAGCTCGCTCATTTTCTCTGTCATTTTGGGGCAAGGACCCATGCAGCGGGTGAAGATGATATCCGCGACCCAGACTTTCCCCTTGAAATCGGCGAGGGTGATCTGCTCTCCCAATTGGTTGGTCAATGTGAATGGCTCGACCTGCCCGATGACTGGCAATTTTGATTTGCGCGCCTGCTCCCGAATGAACGCAACACAGATGTAAAGAATCACTCCAACGAGAAGCGTCCATGCGATCCACTGGATTTTTCGAGAACTGCTTTGCACTGAAAACAAAAACTACTCAAGCCCTCCAGGACTTGAGTAGTTCCAAAAATAAAGTCAAGGCCGACTACTCAAATCCGCCCGCGGCAGCGGCAGCGGCCTTCGATTTTTCGGAGATGAACTTATCGTAATCGGCTTGCGGCACCACCCTGAAAAGGCCCCTCATAAAAAAGTGCGAATTCCCGCACAATTGCGCGCAATTAATCATAAACGTTCCATTGGTTGTTGGTTTGAACCAGATCGGAATGGCCATGCCGGGAATCGCATCCTGCGTCACTCGGAATGGATTGATCTTAAAGGAATGAATCACATCTTTGGAACTGATCGTTGCGATGACCGGTTTTCCTTCGGGAACGATAATCTCGTTCAGGTTTCCCTTGAAGTTGTCTTTTACTTTTGGATCGGTGTAATCCCAGCCGAACTCATTCGTGCTGGCCACCAGGTGAAAATCCTGCTTGCCAAATTCCCCGTCCGGCCCGGGATAAACTCCGTTCCAGGCGAATTGTTCGGCGACCACGCGAATATTGGTTGCTTCAGCCGCGGTCGGAAATTTGTCCGCAAACTTCGCCCAAAGAGGAATCGAGAGACCGATCAACAATACTCCCTCGATCGCAGCAACGGCTCCCTCCAAATAAGTAGAGGCATGGGTCTGCGCTCCGGCATAACTCGCTTTCGGATTGCGCGTGGCCCGAAACTTGAACAGGGCCAGAAAAAAGTAGGCCAGCCAGCCCACAAACAACACTCCCATCAGCCAATGGACGTAGAGGATAAAATTATCCACATGCTGTCCATGCTCACTGGCGAGCAGCGGGAGTCCAAGTAACTTCGTCATGTTCTATCTAAACGTTGGTTGAATTTTCAGAAACTGCTTCCAGCCCTTGCGGGAATGATTCCGCCGGTGGCGAACTTCGCCGGGCCAAATGGATAAAAAATGCGGCGACCCCGCCCAACACGCAGGTGATCACCCCTAATAAAGCAAAGATCCCCATGTTCATCCCCTGCGCCATCCGCGAGTCGGATTGCCCGAAACAAGCCGCGCACGCGAATGCTTCCGGCCCGCCGCAAAGCAAGACCGCCATTGCGCTGAATAATAGCCTGGCCGTTCTGCTCATAAATAACTGATGTGCCTGAGCTTTTTCACAAAATACCGCGCGTAAATAATCAACCCGATCAAAGCCAGAACCGACACCGCCAGATACGCGAGGTAAATCGGCGCACTGTCCGGCCCCGTGTACTGGCGCCATGACCAGAGGCCGAAAAACAGCGTCATCGCGCAGGACGCAATAATAAAAACAATATGTATCGCTTTGAGTGACATCAGTGTTTCAGGTGGATGAAACTACCAGGTTCCATCGACCAGAGAGTAATATACATCAATCCCACAAAGAAAAATGCAGTCGCCCCCAAAACGCCGTAAATCAGTTTTCGTTCATCGATCAGGTGCATGAAGTATCCCGCCACAAGCCCGGCCTTGACGATCGCGATGAGCAACGCCACGCCGATATTCACACCCGGATGGCCGAAATCGTGAAATGAAGCCAGCACCGTAACAATTGTTCCGACCAGAAGCGCCCCGAACACAAAGAGGTACCTTCGAACCTCTTTACTGACGTCGTGAGCGTCGTGAACATGTCCGTGTCCATGCGCGGCAGGCGCTGCTGTACTGTGTGTCGAATGATTTGCCATATTTAGAGCAGATAAAGAACGGGAAACAAAAAGATCCAGACCAGGTCAACGAAATGCCAGAACAATCCCGAAACCTCGATCCGGTTTGTATACCGTTCGGGATCGGTTTTCCATAACTTCGCGCCCGGGACCAAAATATAAAAAATCACGAGCGCGCCGCCCAGCACGTGCAAAGCGTGCAAACCGGTCAGTGTAAAATAAATCGCCATGTAAGTGCTGTGCCAGGGGCCGTACGATTCCGCCTTCTTGATTTCAGAAACCGGGATTTTCACTTCATGCTCCAAATGCTCTCCATGACCCGCTGTGGCTTCAGTAGAAGTTCCATGCTCTCCCTCGGCAGCGGCGCCCGCATTTGCGGAATGATGCTCCATCGACTTTTTCGTCGGCTTCGGCATCGGATGAATGATGTAATAGTCCTTTGTTTTTTCGATCAAGTGACCGTCGATCACCGTTCCATCATTCTTGATCACTTCGTAATGGGTGAATTTATCCTTGTACTCAAAACTTTTGATCCCCAGGAATATCAGCGCGCAGATCACGGTGATCGATTGGTAAATCTTATATTTGTCGAACTGATTCATCTTCAGTTTCGACCAGGCCATGACGACGGTGACCGAAGAACAGATCAGCACGAGTGTGTTCAACGTCCCCAACGGCACATTGAGCAATCCGTGCGGCCAGGTTCCGGGCGCCGCGCCCACGCGCAAGAGGATATAGGCCGAGAATAGCGCGCCGAACAGCATCACTTCCGATGCAAGGAAAAGCCAAATTCCAACTTTGGCGTTGTATAAGCCCGTATCTTCACGGGCATGAGATGTGTAAGGGATTTCCATGAATAAAATCTTTAAGCCTTGACCGGTTCTGGAACTGTCTGTGGGGTGTAATCCTGCGGATGGCCCGGCACACTATATTCGTACGGCCCGCGATAGACCGTCGGCGTCACCGCAAAATTGCCGTGGGGCGGAGGGGTCGGCGTCTGCCATTCCAAGGTTGTGGAATGCCATGGATTATCGGAGCCGGCTTTTTTCCCATTCCTGATGCTCCAAAACAGATTGATAATGAATGGCAGCTGAAAGAGCCCAAGCATCCATGCCGCCATCGAGATCGTGCGGTTGGAAGCAATCATTGCATCGCTCAACGCTCCCATAACCCCTTTGTTCGCTTCATTCAAAGCCGAATAATTCACCGCGCCATCGGACATCCGACGAAGCATTCCCGCCATCCCTTGCGCGAACATCGGCTGGAAAATCAGGTTCATGAAGATCAGTGACGTCCAAAAATGCACTTTCCCCCAGGATTCGCTCATCATGCGCCCGGTCATTTTCGGAAACCAATAATAGATTCCCGCAAACAAAGCGAAGATCGTTCCCGGCGCTACGATGTAATGAAAGTGCGCAATAACGTAATAGGTATCGTGCAGGTAAAGGTCTGCAAAGCTGAACCCAAGAGGAAGACCGGTGAGTCCGCCAATCCCAAACATAACCAGAAACGCCAGACAGAACAGCATCGGAGTGTTGAATCGAATCGAGCCACCCCAGAGCGATATAAAAAACACCGTCAAAATGATCACTGACGGGATTGAAATGATAATGGTTGTCGTTTGGAAAAACGTGCTGATCGCAGTTCCCATTCCCGTCAGATACATGTGATGCGCCCAAACAATGAAAGAGAGAAATCCAATTGTGAGGACCGAATAGACCATGCCTTTGTAACCCCACAATGGCTTCCGAATATTATTCGCGATCACTTCCGCGACGATTCCCATGCCCGGCAAAATCAAAACATAAACCTCCGGATGGGCCAAAAACCAAAAAAGATGCTGCCAGAGCAGCGGGCTTCCACCGCCACTGATGTGAGCCGGACTTCCCGAAACCATTAACCCGGTCGGCAGGAAAAAGCTGCAGCCGAAAGCTTTGTCCATGAGCTGCATGATCGCCGCCGCTTCCAGGGGCGGAAACGCCAGCAACAGCAGAAAACCAGTCACGAACTGCGCCCAAACGAAAAACGGCAGCCGCATCCAGGTCATTCCAGGAGCGCGCAACTGAATGATCGTCGCCAAAAAGTTCACCGCCCCCAGCAAGGACGATGTAATCAGAAACACCATGCCGATCACCCACCAGGTCTGGCCGTCCGTTGGCACGATGCTGGCCAGCGGAGAATAGGATGTCCATCCAGCCTGCGCGGGTCCACCCGGAATAAAAAAGCTGACGAACATAATCACGCCGCCAACGAAGAAAGCCCAGTAACTGGCCATATTGACGCGCGGAAAAGCCATATCCGGCGCGCCAATCTGCAGAGGCACCACATAATTTCCAAACGCCGCGAAAGCCAGCGGAACGATCGCGAGGAAGACCATGATCGTTCCGTGCATCGCCCCGAACATATTGTAAAGATCGGAGCTCATCACTCCACCCGCCGCGGGCGCGCCCATTAACTTCTCCAGCAGCCCGCCCACCACCGGAATGGGATGCCCCGGATACGCCAGCTGCCAGCGCATCACCATCATCAAACAAAAACCGAAGAACAAAAATGCCAGCGCGCTCAGGCCGTACTGAATTCCGATCACCTTGTGGTCCGTCGAAAAAATGTACTTGCGCCAAAAGCCCAGCTCCTCGTGATGGTGCTCCTCATGGTGGCCGGCGTGTGTATGTGTCGAATGCTCCATTTTATCTAATCTTCTTCGCGGTCTGAATCTTGATCCAGGTCAAATTTTAAGCGGGCAAGTAAAAGGTCCGCGCCCCCGTGTGTCAAGAATCAGGTCGCATTTATTTCACTTTGTCCAAAACCAGCAAACCCAGTAAAATCGGCAGGTAAACGATCGAGGCAAAAAACAGTTGCCGCGCTTTTTGTTCAGTCATCCTTCGCGCAAATTGGATCGCGCACAGCAAAAATCCAAATCCTAAAAGCAACGCTCCCACGAAATAAATACGCCCCGAAATTGCAAAAAGCGAGGGGCACAAACTAATCGGGATTAATCCCAGCGCATAACTGATCGCTACCGATCCGGTCCGCCGCCCTTCCCGGTCCACCACCGGCAGCATCGCAAATCCCCCCCGCGCATAATCCTCCCGATACAGCCAGGCGATGGCCATGAAATGCGGCAACTGCCACAAAAACAAAATCGCGAACAGCGCCCAGCCTCCGATGGAAATGTCGCCGCGCGCCGCAGTCCACCCCATCAGCGGCGGAATCGCGCCGGGGATCGCTCCAATGGCTGTGTTCAGGGTGGTCTTTCGCTTCAGCGGCGTGTAAACGAACAAATAACTTGCCAGAGTAATCGCTCCCAAAAAGCTCGTTAAATGGTTCACGAGCACCGCGAGATAAACCAATCCCACCGCCGACAGCGCAGCGCCGATGATCAATACTGTGTCCGGCGAAAGCCTCCCGGATGGCAGAGGACGCGATTCCGTTCGATGCATTTTCGCATCCAGTTTCCGCTCCATCAATTGATTCAGCGCGGCGGCGCCGCAGGCCACCAGGGCAGTTCCAAGGACCGCATGGAACATCCCCGAAAAATCCACAGGCACGGGCGATCCCGCGTAAAATCCCACCAAAGTTGTAAGCACCACCAGCGCGCTCAATCGCGCCTTCACCAAATCCGCGAACACAGCGAAAATTGATTTCTCCGCTGCCACGGCAGATTCTGGAATTGTCTGAGCTGTCGCTTTCATCAACTTAAAACCGGCGCCCCGTGCGGCACTCGAACTTCGTTTTTCTCTTTGACCTTTACCGCCACCGGTGCTGTACCAATGCACAGCAACGCCCCCCACACCAGGCTCAACGCGCCGCACAACACGTGCAATGTCGCCACATCGGCCGCTTTGTTCGTCAGCACCGTGTACGCGCCCAGCGTCGCCTGCACCCCGATCAGCAAACCCCACCCGTAAACAAGGCGCCGGGCCGTCCCGCTCTTCCCTTTGCGCGCCAGAATAATCGCCGCAATCACCATGCCAACGATCGCCACCGCTGTCATGCGATGAGCCATGTGCAAATAAATCTGGTTCGCTGTAATCGGGTTAAAATCCCGCGCATCCAATCGTCGCGAATTGATCTGCTCCACAAAGGCCGCGTCCGTCCGCGGCCACAACTCGCCATACGCCAGAGGAAAATCCGGCACCGCCAGTCCCGCGTGTTGATGCCGCATTGTAGCTCCTAAAACAAGCTGAAATAAAATCAAAACGGTCCCTGCCCCTACAATCCTCCTGAACCATGGAGGAAACCGAAACCTCGGTCCAAACTCAGCCAGCCGCTTCCAAAACCCGCTGAGGAAAAACGCTATCGACGAAACCAGCACGAGAAACATTTGCGCGAGCGTCGCATGGAGAATCCCAATCTCCTGCTTGAGCAATGTCACCCGCAATCCCCCGAGCACCCCTTGCAAAACCACGGCGAACAAGGCAACGATCCCCAGCCACCTCAACCAACGCCGCTCTTCTTTAATCCACAGCCACCCCGCCAGGATCACGGTCAAAAAACCAACCCCCGATGCCATCAGGCGATGCGTGTGCTCATAAAAAACCCCGCCCACCCATTTCGAAAACGGGAAGGCAAACATGTTATACCCGTAGGTCGTCGGCCAATCCGGCACCGCCATTCCCGCGCCATGACTCGTCACTAACCCGCCCACTCCGATTAATGCAACTGTTGCCAATGCAGTCAGTACCGCAAAGGCGCATAACCACGGATTATGGTCTGTTCTCCTGAATCTCAACGCTCTCTAAAAACAAGAACGCTGCGACCTGAGCCGCAGCGATTCTCTGGGAAAATCCAACTTATTTTGCTTCGAACGTAAAATTAGCTTCCTTGTCGCCGCTCGCTTCCACAGTCACTTCCTGTGTCTGCTTGCCGCCCTTGCGATGGATCGCCTCGATGGTGTACTTACCTGCGGGCAAATTTGAAATCTTGAATGTTCCGTCCGTGCCGCTGACAGAATAAAACGGATGATTTACCACATTCACATACGAAAACATCCAGGGATGCACATCGCACTTGAATCGCAGCATCGTTTCTTCTTTCGGAAAGCTGAACTCAAGGTCCTTCGACTTGGGCATCTGTGCCTGGTTTATCTCTTTGTTTCCCGCCACGGCTGGTGTCGGGTGCACGTTGTGCAATACAGGATCGGAATTCCGCACCAGCAACTTCTGGTTCGTCTGCAAACCGGAGACATACGGAAGATATTCGCACCCCTTTTGATCCAGCAGACCGGGTTTCTCTGGTACCGGGAATGTCTTTCCTGTCAACCCATCCTTCACATATACAAACACATCAGCCAATTCTCCGCCCTTGCCCACAACATAAAAGCGGGTCGTCGGCTTCGCCCCTTCATGCAGTTTCCCGCAATTCGGGTCCAATGGCAGTTCCTTTTCCGGTGGAGGAGTTCCTTTGAGAGTAATTTTTCCCGTAATATCCCCTGCGGTCGCCAGTTGCAATGACGCGATTAACGCCGCCGCTGCGATGCAACTTCCATTCAATTTCATAATCTCCAGAGTCGAAGTTTAATGTGGGCATCAAACTATCACTCGATAATTGAGCCCGCAAGAGTCATTTGTGAAATTTTTCACAAGCTCCACCGGTTCGACCTTTATTGGCCCGAAAATATTCAGTTTTATGATTGAAACGCAGTGCCGAATCGACGAGGAAATAGATCGCAACAAGGTGGTTTTAAGGGGCTTCGGGAAGAGCCTTTGCTCCAGCGATTTCCTGCAAAACCTTCGATTCGCCGGCCCGGAGTCGCCGTCCCCGCCTTCTTGCGGTCCCCCCAAATTCCCGGTCCCCAAGAAGTCGAACGCAGGCGCCCCAACTATACCACGCTACGACGAAGTGATACAAAACCACCGCGCAAAGCACCGGCCACCAATTCTCCCGCAATGCACTTTGAATGAATACCGCCCACAACGCGCCTCGCCGCGCCGACATCCAGACCATTCCGTTGGCTGCGTTCCATAAACCTTTCCAGCACATTGGGATCCTAAGCTTAGAATTCCACGTGGACAAGTTGTCGCG